>Ga0334892_1000031_pt1 | contig 231728 bp, 209 predicted proteins | sample GraSluR3_MG_4_FD_207213 | JGI IMG/M metagenome (GOLD analysis project Ga0334892, IMG submission 207213) | Sludge microbial communities from methane-producing bioreactor in Wageningen University, Netherlands - Granular Sludge_15_04-R3 | ecosystem: Engineered > Bioreactor > Anaerobic >... | reverse complement strand
CGATGATTTTGCCAGTCAATAAAAAGTAGAAACTATCAACAGGTAGCAGATGCAGTTAAAACTTTTTCAAATTCAGCAAATGTCACAAAATCAATGGAAAATGCGAACCGACTGAACAGTTACATTTTATCTATTATAGCGTTTTACTTGCGACGGGATTTATAGAGATACTCTTTTTTTTCAACCAAGAATTTGATCGATTAGCACAATATGATAAGATTGGGTTTGGTTTGTTTTTGATTTTCCAATTTATTGAAACCATTCGCTATGTGAAAAACCTTCTTATAATACAAAATGAGGCCACCTACCTTGAACAGATGGCATATCAAGACGCGCTCACTAAAGCCAAAAATAGAGCAGCCTTTGAAAAAGAACTTGATCGATTATTGCTCCCGGAAAATAAAGGTGAATTTCGATTAATTTTAGTCGATATCAATCAATTAAAATATATTAATGATAACTATGGTCATAACAAAGGGGATGAAGCCATTGTCGCATGTTATGAGTGCCTTATTATGGCATTTAGTCCATTGGGTTCTTGCTATCGATTAGGTGGTGATGAGTTCGCCTGTTTATTGACAGACACACATGAAGATCATTTAGAAAATGCAATGGAATACTTTTATCAACTGATTGGTGAAGTGGATGACCGCCTTGAATTTCCATTTAGCGTCGCTTTAGGAGAGAAAATATATCGAAGAGAAGCAAGCGATGGAATGGAAAAATTCAGAGATTTTTTTCATCATGTGGATGGAATCATGTATGATACGAAAAAGAGGATGAAAACTTAAAGGATAAAAAATATTTGAGAAATATTTGAGAAGTGAGCACTATTTTTGATTTTGTGCAATATATGCAACAAATGATGGTTATATGGTGCTATATAGTATGTTTTTTGTAAGAAATAAACAAAATAGTGCATTTTTTGCTTGACAAAGATAGATTGAGTCTGTATTATGTCGTTATAACAACAAAGACGTTGGAGAACATTCAGCGGTCTTTGTTTTTTTATACCCTTTTTTACTGAGAGAGAAGAATGATTAAGCGCTTAACATCTATCGGTAAACAATAATAACGATTATAGCATAGAAGATGGAGGAAATGATGATGAAGAAGATGATGAAGAAGATAGTGATCATATGTTTGAACTTAATTCTTATATTAATGATGGTGACAGCTTGTGGAACGTCGACAAAAACGGGTTCAGGATCTGGAAGTGGAAAAGAAATTTTACGCGTAGGAATGGAATGTGCTTATGCACCATTTAACTGGACACAATCGGAATCGGAACTTAAAAATGGGTCAGTGGCTGAACCCATATATGGAACCAACGATTATGCATACGGATATGATGTTATGGTAGCTCGAATGTTGGCGGATGAATTAGATATGGAATTACAAATTCATAAAGTTGAGTGGTCAAGTATCGTTTTAGGTATGAACTCAGGAAACTATGATGCAATTATTGCAGGAATGGGCTATACAGAAGAGCGAGATAACAGTGTAGATTTTACACAAGCTTATTATTTAAGAGATAATGTATTGATTGTTCGAAAAGATAGTGAACTTGCAACAATTAAAGGATTAAGCGAGATTGATGGAGCCTCTGCAACAACACAGATTGGAACAATATGGGAACAATACGTAGAACAGATTCCCAATGTGGATAAGAAAACGTATTTTGAAACAACATCAGAAGTTGTCATGTCAGTAATTACGGGAAGTGTGGATTGTGCAGTTTTAGATGAACCAACAGCAATGTCAGCAACCCTTTCAAATCCTGATCTTGCAGTCGTTAAGTTTAGTGAAGATGATGGATTTTTTATTCCGGAAGGTCAATCATTAAATGTGTGTATTGCAGTTAAAGAAGGAGATACAGAACTTCAGAGTAAGCTTGATGAAGCTTTGGATATTATTGAATGGGATAGTGAAAAAATGGAAGAGTTGATGAATCTATCGGTAACATTACAACCATTAAGTAAATAGAAAAAAGGAGATCAATATGGAGAAAAATTTATTTGAGTGGATTAGTTTTCTTTTACAAGAATATGGACAATATTTTTGGCAAGGAACTATAGTAACCGTGGTGATTTCCGTTTTAGGAACATTTTTGGGATTTGCCGGAGGTTTTTTGATAGGAATCGTTCAATCCACGCCGGTTCATGATGATGATAGTTCTATGAAAAAAATCTTTTATGGCTTTGCAAAGAAGTTGGCTAGTGTCTACATACATATATTTAGAGGGACCCCCATGATGGTTCAGGCCATGACAATTTATTATGGTCTTAGACAAAATGGTGTGAACATCACTCCCTTTATGGCAGCTATAGCAGTTATTATGCTAAATACAGGTGCCTATATGGCAGAAACTGTACGCGGAGGAATTATGTCTATTGAAAAAGGACAGTTTGAAGGCGGAATGGCATTAGGTATGTCACATTTTACCATTATGTTTTCAGTCGTATTGCCACAGGCCTTAAAAAACATTACTCCGGAGATGGGGAATTTATTTATCACCAATCTAAAAATGACCTCTGTTTTAAATGTTATTGGTATTGCTGAATTATATTTTGTCACAAAAACAGCAGCAAATACATACTATCGATATTTTGAATCTTTTTTAATTACAGGGGTTATCTATTTTATACTTTGTGCAATAGCCTCTTGGGTACTTAATATCGTAGAAAAGAAATTGGAAGGCGACAAAGACTACGAATTGGCGGCAGAATATATTTCAGAATAGGAGGTCAAGATGGCAGTTATAAAAGTTGAACATTTGAGTAAAAAATTTGGGAATCATGAAGTGCTTAAAGACATAGATTTTAAAATCGACCAAGGCGAAGTTGTTTGTGTTATCGGTTCATCCGGATCAGGAAAATCAACCTTACTAAGATGTATTAATTTGCTGGAAAAGAAAACAAGCGGTAATATATTTTTTCTGGATGAAGAGATTGGTGGAAATCAAAAACAGATTAATCAATATCGATCAAAGGTAGGGATGGTTTTTCAATCCTTTAATTTGTTTAACAACATGACCGTTCTTGAGAATTGTATGTCCGGTAGTATAAAAGTATTAAAGAGAAGCGAAGAAGATGCCCATAATTTGGCTATTAAATTTTTGAAAAAGGTGGGCATGGCACCTTATATTCATGCAAAACCGTCACAACTTTCGGGTGGTCAAAAACAAAGAGTTGCTATAGCAAGGGCCCTAACAATGGAGCCGGAAGTCTTACTATTTGATGAACCGACAAGTGCACTCGATCCGGAAATGGTTGGCGATGTACTTAATGTTATGAAAGGATTAGCAGATGAAGGTTTGACAATGATTATCGTTACTCACGAGATGGCGTTTGCAAGGGATGTATCAACCAGAACGATTTTTATGGATCAAGGAGTTATAGCAGAAAACGATGTGCCGTCAAAGCTTTTCTCCAATCCGGATAATTCTAGAACAAAAGAGTTTCTAACGCGTTTTATGCTTGGATAAGAGCTTAAAAAGGAGGGTAACTAATGGATCATGTAAATAGAAGTATATCGTTGAATCTTAAACGAATACGTAAAGCAAAAAACATCAGTTTGGATATCGTTTCGGAGCAAACAGGCGTGAGTAAAAGTATGCTTGCTAGAATAGAACGTGGTGAAGCAAACCCTTCAGTTGCGTGTCTTGTGAAAATATCCAGTGGTCTACGAATTGAGTTTAATCAACTCATGGAACCCCCAAGAGAAGCGTTTCATTTTATACCGTTTGATAAGATGATTCCAACAAAGGAAGTCACAGGGAAATACAGTATTTATACCTATTGTCCTTATGATAATAATAAAGCGTTTGAGATTTACGGAATCAGCTTGCATCCAAATGCGACCTATTACAGTGGGGCCCATGGAGAAAACACTATGGAATATATTACAGTTATCTCGGGTAAACTATCATTAAAAGCTTCAGGAATTACCTACGAGATTGGACCGGGAGATTTCTTTCGTTTTGATTCGGATGTTGAGCATTGGTATTGTAATAAAAGCGAGGAAATGACAAAGCTTATTGTCGTATTTGCATTTTAAAAAACACATGGAGGAGGAAAAGGTATGCAAAGTTATGTAATCACCGTAGCACGAGGTTTTGGAAGTGGTGGCAAAGCGATTGCTGATGCACTTGCGAAAGAACTGGGAATCTCGTGTTATGAAAATCAGATACTATCGTTAGCTTCTCAAATGAGTGGACTTGATCAGGAGTTGTTTGAAGAGGTTAATGAACGGATTCGAGATAATAAATTTTCGAGACTTTTAAAAGGAATCCCTAAAACCATTCGACCGGATCCGGTTCACAATGAATTTGTTTCAGATAAACGGTTATTTGAATTTCAAAAACAGATTATTATGGATCTTGCAAGTTCAGAGTCGTGTATTATTGTGGGAAAGTGTGCCGACTGGATTTTAAGAGACTATGACAATGTAATCAGTATATATATAGAAGCGCCAAGGGAATATTGTGTTAAACGTGTAATTGAAAAAATGGAGGTGAGTGAAGATACTGCACATCGCTCGATTGCTTCAACAGACAAATACAGAGCAAATTATTATCAACACTATACAGGGGGTAACTATTGGACTAATCCTGTGAATTATGATCTTACATTCAACAGTGGACGGATTGATGACGAAAAAATTATTTGTCTTTTGAAAACATATATAAACTTAAAATTTAGTACTAATACAAATGAGGAGGATGACAATGAATGATTTTCAATTTTCTGTTCCGCAAATGATTCTATTTGGGGAGAACAAAGTTAATGCCTTACATGAAATCACAAAAAAAGAAAAGATGAAGAAAATCTTGTTAATATCAGACCGAATGCTAGAAAAAATTGGAGTTGTTGAAAAAGTTATCAATATATTTCGAAATACAAATATACAGGTAAATACATTTCTTGACGTTGAGGCGAATCCTTCGGTTGAAACTGTGAATAAAGCGGTTGAGGTCTGTAAAAAGGAAGGCGCAGATGGGATTGTTGCATTAGGTGGGGGAAGTCCTATGGATGTTGCAAAAGCAGTAGCTGTTCTTGCAACATATGGAGGAGATATAACAGATTATGAAGGCGCCCATCAAGTTCCCGGTCCGATTATGCCAGTAATTGCTATTCCGACAACGGCTGGAACCGGAAGTGAAGTGACAGCATTTTCAGTTATTACAGATATTAAGAGAAATTATAAGTTGACAGTGTTTAGCTATGAATTAATTCCATCATACGCTATTTTGGATCCGCAACTGATATGCTCCTTGCCTCAAAACGTTGCTGCATCCACAGGAATAGATGCCCTTGTTCATGCCGTTGAAGCTTATCTTTCTAAAGCGGCATCCCCTTTTAGTGATGCTATGGCTGAGAAAGCGATAACCCTAATTGGTGAAAACATACAAGCGTTTGCTAAGGATCGAACGAATCTAGAAGCGGCATCAGCTATGCTTTATGGATCTACGTTTGCTGGTATAGCTTTTGCGTGGGCCAGATTAGGTAATGTGCATGCCATGGCACATCCGCTTGGTGGATTTTTTAATGTACCCCACGGAGTGGCTAATGCGATTTTATTGCCTACAGTACTTGAATATAATGCAGTAGAAGATCAAGGGAGATACAGTGAAATATACAGATTAATGACAGGAAAAACAAGCGATTGTTTTGAACCATTGATGTTGGTAAAATATATCAAAACATTATTGGTTGATTTAAATATTCCCCAAAACCTAGCTTCAGTAGGTGTTAAGCCAGAAATGATTCCCCAGATGTCAATGGATGCGATGAAAAGCGGTAATATTTTAGTTAATCCAAGGAGCAGCACAGTTGAAGATATTCAGATGCTTTATGAAAAGGCAATGTGATAGTTAAGGAGTAGATGATGGAAAAACTTAGCAATAATCGGAAGCTCATCTTGTTAGCGGCAGTATTTCTTCAATTTACCTATGGAATCGCTTATGTATGGAGTGTTTTTCAGCCTTATGTAAAGAAAAACTTTGTATTAAATAATGGACAAGCAAATATGCCTTTCGGTGTTTTATTGGCAATGTTTTCATTGGGCAATATATTGGCAGGAGCTTTGAAAAAACACTGGTCTCCAAGATATATTATCATTATGGGAAATGGTTTGTTTCTATTAGGGCTTCTTTTATGTACCCAAATACCAAATAATCGCGGAGAGCTCTTGGTTCTGACATATGGGGTGATGACAGGGTTAGGTGCAGGTGTCGGTTACAACACAACAATAGCAACAGTGCAAAAATGGTTTCCGGATAAAAGAGGGTTTGCAACTGGAGTCTTAATCTGTGCAACAGGATCCTTTGGCTTGATTATGAATCCGATTGCAAATATTGTGTTAAGTAAATATGGATTTTCATATGGCGTATATACAGTTACAGCAATAGTTGCTTTTTGTATGATTATAGGAAATGGTTGGATTAAAGAACCTAAAGATTTTACTGTGAATGATCTAACGTTAAATACATCAGTAAATTATACAGTGGTTGAGGTTTTGAAATTACCACAATATTATCTAATTACATTGACGATGATGTTAGCAGTTCCGGGATATATGTTGTTAAATCCGATGCTTATGACATTAGGGGCGGAGAGAGGGCTAAATGAAAGGACTGCTCTATATGGAGTTATGTTAGTTGCTATTTTCAATACATTTGGACGTTTGATAGCTCCATGGATCTCAGACAAATTAGGTAGAAAAAATGTAGTCATGCTAATATTTGTCATTGATATTATGGCTGTTATCGCAGTAGCATCCTTAAGAAACACATGGTTTCTTGCAGGAATCGGTGTTTTGGGATTTGCATACGGTGGATTTATGGGTATATATCCAGCAATTACGGCGGATTACTTTGGTATAAAAAATAATGGAAGTAATTATGGATTAGTCATGATTGGATATGGTATAAGTTCAATTGCTTGTCCATATCTTGTAAAAGCGGTTCAAGCATCTGCAGCAGGAGAACAATTATCGTTTTTTATTGCGGCAGCCGCCGGAATTATTGGGTTGATTCTAATAAAATTATTAAATAAACCAAGACAAGTAAATAATAGATCAAAAAAAGTGGAAATAATGGAGGTTTAATATGAATTTGAAAGCTTTAAATATGAACATGGAAGATATAAAGAGTATAGTGAATACGTATATGATTGAAACATATAAACGTTTTGATTTTGTTTGTGAGAAAGCGGAAGGTATGTATTATTATGATGAGGAAGGTAATGCGTATTTGGACTTTTATGGTGGAATTGCAGTGAATAATGCTGGGAATGCTAATCCCAAAGTTGTCGAAGCTGTAAAAGATCAAGTTGGAGATGTTATTCATACATTCAACTATCCATATACAATACCACAAGCTTTATTGGCAAAAAAAATATGCGATACGATTGGCATGAATAAGATTTTCTTCCAAAGTACTGGAACGGAAGCGAATGAAGCAATGATTAAGTTGGCTAGAAAATATGGAATAAGCCATCATGGCCCGGATAAATATCATATTATAACAGCCAAGAAAAGTTTTCATGGACGAACATATGGAGCTATGGCAGCAACAGGCCAAACGGATAATGCAATACAAGTTGGATTTAAACCAATGCTTCCGGGATTTTCTTACGGTATTTATAATAATGTGGAATCATTTAAAGACCTTGTGACGAACGATACGATAGCTATTATGCTAGAGCCGATTCAGGGAGAAGGTGGTGTTATTCCGGCGACACAGGAGTTTATGACAGGTATCCGACAACTTTGTGATGAAAAAGGATTACTCTTGTTAATTGATGAAATACAGACAGGATGGTGTCGCACGGGAGAAGTTATGGGCTATATGCACTATGATATTAAGCCAGATGTCGTGAGTATGGCAAAAGGTATGGGTGGAGGCATGCCAATTGGCGCGATTTGTGCAACAAATGAAGTGGCATCTGCTTTTAGCATGGGATCACATGGAACAACATATGGTGGGAATCCGGTATGCTGTGCAGCTTCCTTGGCTCAAATAAATGAGTTGATTGATCGTAAGCTGGCAGACAATGCAAGGGAAATGGGAAATTATTTTATAAATATTCTAAAAGAGCTACCCTATGTAAAGGAAGTTCGAGGGAAAGGGCTTCTCATTGCCTTGGAATTGGATGAAGATATAAGTTTACAGGTAAAGGAAGCTTGTTTAAAACGACGACTTATGGTAACTTCCATTGGGTCCACTATTATTCGAATGGTTCCTCCCCTTATACTTGAAAAATCACATTGTGATGAAGCTACAAAGATATTAAGAGATGCAATCATGGATGTCAAGAAAGAGGAGAATGCTGTTGAAAGAAAAGAATTTGCATCACTATGACCCCTATGAAAATGTATTAAGTGTTTTAGACGAAGCCATGGATATCGGCGGTATTGACCGATATATGTTTGATATCATCAAAAATCCACAACGGACAGTAACCGTGTATTTGCCGGTAGAAATGGATGATGGAAGTATTAAAGTATTTGAAGGATATCGTGTTCAGCATTCGAATATTCGAGGACCATTTAAAGGCGGTATTCGCTATCATCAAGAATGTAACCTTAATGAGGTAAAAGCTTTAGCTACGTGGATGTCACTAAAATGCGCAGTTGTTAATATTGCTTATGGGGGTGCAAAAGGTGGGATTCAAGTCGATCCCAACACCTTGTCAATGCGCGAATTAAGAAGATTAACAAGGCGATATACCTATGCTATTGAACCGATTATAGGTGCAGATATTGACATACCTGCACCAGATGTGAATACAAATTCTCAAATTATGGCATGGATATTAGATACCTATAGTATGTTAAAAGGAAAACCATGTCCAGGGGTAGTCACAGGTAAGCCGATTGAACTTGGAGGTTCAAAAGGAAGAAATTCAGCAACCGGAAGAGGTGTTGTCATTAGTACAAAACTGATTTTAAAAGAGTATGACAAAAAACTTGAAGATATCACCGTTGCTATTCAAGGGATGGGAAATGTAGGAAGTCATGCTGCTAGAATCTTTTATAATCGGGGCACAAAAATTATTGCAGTATCGGATGTTTCATGTGGAATTCGATGTAAAGAAGGACTGGATATTCCTGAAATCAATACATTTTTATCGCAAAAGGGGAATCGACTTTGCAACTATAATAAGGCAGGAATTGAACATGTATCTCAGGATGAAGTGCTGACAATCAATTGTGATGTTTTGGTTCCGGCGGCTCTGGAAAACCAAATAACAGATGAGATTGCAAAACAAGTCAATTGTGATTTTATTGTTGAGGGAGCAAATGGACCAACAACAAAAACAGCGGATGCAATTTTAAAAGAAAGAAATGTTATTGTTGTTCCGGATATTTTTGCAAACAGCGGCGGAGTCATTGTGTCCTATTTTGAATGGATACAAAATATTCAACAGTTGACGTGGGACAGAAATAAAATTAATGAAATACTTGAAAATCTGATGTCAAAAGCATTTGAAGAAATATTGAGTGAATCAAAAAAGTTGGATTCAACACTTCGAATGAGTGCATATGTGGTTGCACTTCGACGATTGATATACGCAGAAGAAATAAAAGGCGTTTTTCCGTGACAGGAAAAACACCTTGACAATAACTGATTACAGATGTAATATCTAATAAGGATTACATCTGTAATCTTTTTTGCTTTATACAATGAAGAGTTATATGCGAGGTGAAAATATGCATGAGAAGGTATCACGTTCGGAGTGGAAGATAATGGAAGTTTTGTGGAAGCAGCCGGGGGCCTTGGCAACGGAGATTGTTCAAGCTCTTAGAGAAAGCGATTGGCAGGAGAAAACGATTAAAACACTCATTAATCGTTTGGTAAAAAAAGGTATTGTTCGATTTGAAAAAGAGGGAAAAGCGTATCGTTATTTTCCTGTGCCCGAACGGGAAGCAGTAAGAGCCGAGGAAAGTAAGGATTTTATTGAACGCATCTTTGGAGGTTCCGTCAAAGCATTTATGACGAATATGATTAAAAATGATGCCCTGAGTGATGAAGAAATCAAAGAGTTGAAGCGTTTGTTAGAGAAAAAAGAGGAGTAATATGGAGATTTTAAGAGGTATATTAGAGCGTCTATTTCACATAACATTAATAAGTTCAATGATGTTTGGTGTGATTGTCCTAATTCGTATGCTTTTTCTAAGAAGAATAAAAGCGAAGTTTATATATTTTTTGTGGATTATTTTTTTGATTCGGTTAATCTTTCCATGGGAAATTCCATTTCAAACGAGTGTGGAAAATTTTGTTCCGGTAGTTTTTGAAGAGTATAAAGAATCACGGGAAATTATTGACACCCACAATATCAACGAGGATTTGATTACTTATGGCTCGGTGGAAAAAGAGATTTATAAGCAGTCCACGTGGAGTAGCAAAGTGATGAATGTGTTTGTCTATATTTGGTTATTCGGAATCTTTGCGATTATGCTTTTTCCCATGATTAGCTATAAGACCTTGATGAAGGCGATTGATGAAGATGAGCGGGCCGAGGAACAACGAATAGAGCTATTAGCTTATAAAGCGGCAAAAGAAGCTAGAGTGAATCGGCTTCAGATACGTTATAGTTATTATTTAGATACTCCGGCATTAATCGGTTTGTTTTATCCGATGATTATTATTCCATATGATATGTTAAGCTATGATGATGAAGTCATCTATCATATTTTACTACATGAATTGGTCCATTATGGTGAACAACATTTGCTGTTTCAGTGGGCGTTTTGGTTGGTAAAGGCTATATATTGGTTTAATCCAATTGTATGGATTGCCCATGAATGGATGAAAATGGATGCAGAATATGCCTGTGATGACGAGGTGCTTCAGATTCTAGGCCAAGAGCAATATAGTAACTATGGTCATAATCTAATTGAACTATCCGCCCATCAAGGGAAGGAAAGTTATGCCATACATGCATCTGGTCTTGTTAATAATGGCAAGGAACTTCGAAAAAGAATTGAACGTATTGGGAATGGAAAGAAAAAATGGCGGATATTGGAAGTAGTCACGGTTTTGATTCTTATTGTCATGATTCCATTATTTTTTACTGTAGAAGGGGAGGCTATTGAAAATAGAACTTGGAGGGTTAGTAAGCCGCTGACCGGAAAAACGATTATAAGCGATCGATTCTCACTTGAACCATCGACGTATAGCTACGATAGCAAAACGGGAGAATTCATCATTACTATGGATTATGATGTTGATCAGGCTTTTTATGATGAGGTGTTTTATAATTCGTATGTATTGAGTTTTGGCTTGACTTTTCCCCAAAGCTATAACAAAGATGTGCGAGAAAACAGTGGATTTGATTCCGTAGTTTTAAGTGAAGCTGTTAAAGATTCAAAGCCACTTACATTAAAGTTTAAGGTTGATGATTATAACATAGAAGCATACGGTGAACCTGTTCTTATTTTTCTTGGTTATGAAATTGGATATAATTTTCAGGAAGATCAGCAGATGACGTTAGACATAAGGACAGAGGACTTGCCCATTGAGATTATTGTTGATGAACAACTGATAATAGAAGTGGTTCAAGCAGAGGCGACAGATGACAAAAGATATACGGTTGGCTATAAGTATCAACTAAAAGCCCCAATAGAGTTTGAAAAGGAAAATATTTCTTACGTGAGTTTATCGGAAGAGTTTAGTCTATATGATTACGAGGGAAACTTAATACCAAGGCAAGAAAGTTCCGGTGGTAGCTCAGATGATTTTAGCACGAGACATATTTGGGTTGAAAATCCTCAATTGGTGGATAAGGTGACAATGACAATCAGAGGATATAGGATAAGTAAAGACAATGTATATCTATGGGGGCATAATAACTATCAAACTTCAGAGATTAGCTATTCATGGACATTGCCAATAGAGACAAAAGATGTGACGTATGAACAAGGAGAGAGTGATGACGCGATTTGACGATGAACAGAAAAACATAAAAAAACAATCCTTGCAAATGAAAATAAAAGACAACATTAAAACAACGTTTAAAATTATTTTCGTCGGTGTAGTCATTGTAGCGTTGATTAATTATCAGTGGCAACAATTTCGAGAAGAAATTCATGAAGATAAAAGTAAAATCATGAATACAAATCAACTATTATTGCATGATGGTCTTGATAGCCTTGAGCATATGAATACCTTGATGAAAACACTAATATATGATGTAGAACCATCATCATATTTATTAGATAATAGATTTGTATATTATCATCAGCTAGAGTCTCTCACATATTTTCGTTATGATTATAAGAGTTATCAAATCGAAACGTGGGAGCTTAGAGACTTTTTTTACAAGGAAAGAGAAGCCATTGAATTTGCCCTTCAAGAAGAAGTCTTATCTGAAAAAACAAAAGAGGGCCTTGCCAAACTCATTCATATTAATCAGCAAATATTAGATGATATTCAAGGAATTACTCGAAAATATATTTATCAAGAAAAGAATCAAGAACGCAAACAAGCCATGGAGTTCGTATATTTCTATCAAGGTGAAGTGTTTTATCTGTTAGTCAATGCAATGGAAGTTTATGGTTCGCAGATGAACTTTTCTTTTATAAAGGATCAGCCACAAATAAATAGGGAAGAAAATGCAAAGGTGAATCGAAGGGCGGCCCAAGCACCGATAGTCTATGTTGATCAAATAAATCAGCTAATATATGAAGACTCCTTTGCTTTTACACAGGTGAAACAAAACCATTTTAGTGCTTTGAATGATTCGGGTGATACAGCGACTATTTATGAACATAAAAACTTAGAGTACATGATGAAATTGACAAAAGACGAAATCAAGGGATTACCCTTATTGTCAATGAATGAAGTTGGAGAGATTGCTGATCAGTTTATCGCTAAAATACCGATGCAACACCTGTCTTTTGAAAATGTCTATGATATTGCTGTGGAAGTGAATGATGAGTTTATAAGCGATGGCTATTATTTCACCTATGTCGTAAAGACAGAGGACTTCCTTGATAAAGCAGCTTCAATCAATCTTCGCTATCATGCTTCAGGCGTGTTGTCATCAGTGTATGTTGGTGATCTTCGCATATTGGATGGCAGCTATAATATTGAAGTTATAAAAAAGGACTTCATATCCGAGGAAGAAGCCCTTCAAGCAATGCCGGAAGGAACTCTTGAGAATATGAAGTCGATTTTGCTTGATGTAACATTTGATCCTGTCTATCGAGTGACGGTTGAAGAATATAATCAAGAATTTCAAATGGTAATTGATGGAAGTACAGGTGAGCTCGTAAGTGTGGAGTAGACTATTGAGAATGTTGAGCAATATATTCAGAGGGGGACATTGTAGTGACGTTTTTAAAAGCTCTAGAGAATGAACGATAATCAGTGTACCCCAATTCATATGCGATTTCACTTATGCTTATATTGTCTTCTAATATTCTTGTTTTGGCATAGTCAATTTTGCAGTTTAAGAGGTATTGACGTAAGTTAATGCCTGTTTTTTGCTTGAAATATGCGGCAAAGTATGACTCGCTTAAGCTTACAAAAGAAGCAATGTCTTTTGCTTTAATAGAATTCAAAAGATTATTGTGTATGTACTGCATAGCTTTTTCAATAATATTATCGATGTTATGTGTATCAATAGAAGTGATCTCTTTTGATACTTTGCAGCAGTCATCAAAAAAAGACAACATCCAATTCGTTAATTCAGAAAAGGTAACTAAATGGTTTAATTCTTCATAGGAAATTTCAGGAAAAGAAAAATTGCTTTGAATGCGTTGGTTTAAATCTTTTAAAACATTTGCAACTAAATAAATGCACATACCTTTAATAAATGTTGGTGGAGGTTGTGGCACGTAAAATAGTGAATAAAAAAAGGAGTCGCAATAGCGATTCATCTTTTCGTAGTCAGAGGCTAGAATTGCATCGGATAGCTTGCTGTAGTCGATACTTGACGTCGACATATCCGGCGCAGTGTCACAAATAATTGATGGATCGTGTATAGATGGTTGTTCTTTATACATCTGATAAGATAATGAGAGTAATGCGCGATTATAAGAATATGAGGTTTTTTGTAAAGAATTAACAGCATCTCCAATCCCAATTCCAATTAGTTTGTTTGATAATGTAGATAGTTTACGCATGCTTAATCTAGCAATATCATAGCTAAGACGAAAATCATTTGATGAGTCGTTGAAAAGTAAGAGCACTTGGTTTGGTCTAGGGCTCCATAGTTCACAAGGTACAGAATAATGTGTTTGTTCAAGAAGTGATAAAGCATTTTCTTCAATGTTACAAGTTTGACTCTCATCATTGAAGGAAAAGACGATGATGCGATTCGTAGTGTTATTAATTTTAAAATCAACAAGGTTAAAAGATTCTATTTGTTCAGCGCGGATATCTCCATTAATAATTTGATTTAATACATGAAACTTTGATGTTTTTCGCAATTGATCAAGATTAATGTTTAGTGATTTTTTATTTATAATATAACTACATAAGTTATAAAGTTCACTCATTAATTTTTCTAGATTAATAGGTTTTAACAAATAACCTTTTGCTCCACATCGTATGGCTTCTTGCGCATAAGAAAAATCATTATAACCGCTTAGAATTAAGAATTCAGTTTCAATTTCTTGTTGTTTACACATCTTTATTACTTCTAGTCCGGTAAGCTCCGGCATGCAAATATCAATAATACAAATATCTGGCTTGTTTTCTATAATAGATTCTAAGGTTTGTTTACCGTCTGAGAGGACATCGATAACAGATGTGTTTAGTTGTTCCCATTTTACGGATTTTTTTAGTCCGTCTCTTATGGATTTTTCATCATCTGCAATAACAACGTTAATCTGATTATTTGATTTCATTATACAGTAACCTCCGTTTTCTGATCATCTAGCGGGTAGGGAAAATGAAGCATAATCTCATTTTTGAAATAAGGGGTTGAGCTGAGTGTCATTGTTACATTCGAGTAAGCTGCTTCAAGTCTTTGAATGACATTTCTTAATCCGACATGTTTTTTCGATTCCTCGTTAGTAGTTTTTTGCAGTAAAGCATACATTTCATCGACATTAAAACCTAATCCGTTGTCACAGATATTAATATAAAGCTGTCCGTCTATAAACTTAAAAGTGATTTCGATTGTTGGATTAAAAATTTGGGATGCGTCGGTACCCATAGTAAAACCATGTTTGATTGAATTTTCAACAAAAGGCTGCAAAATGCTTTTTGTAATATAACAGTATTTCAATTCTTCAGAAACTGAAGTTAATAAAATAATATTATTATGAAAACGATAATTCATCATTTTTAAATAGGCTCGCACATGTGCTGTCTCATCTTGGATAAATATTTTATCGCTTCCATAAGATAGTGATATACGCATGTAATCAGCTAAAGCTTGCACCATATTTGATGCTACATCGGAATTGTTGTTATATATTTCCATATTAATAAATTCTAATGTGTTGTAGAGTAGATGTGGATTGATTTGTTCGGAAAGTAATTTGATTTCTGTCTGGAATTTTTGACGTTCACTATCTTTAATTTGATTAATTTGTTCTTGAATAGTGAGGTACATGTCGTTTATTGCGTTATTGAGCTCGCCGACTTCATCAGTAGAGTGTGGAAGGGTCATTTCAGTGTATGCATTTGTTTTGATTTTATGAACAATTGCGGCCAATTTTGCAATAGGACCTGAGACAAATATTGATAATAAAACGGTCATTGCTGCTGTAAATAAGAGCCCAATGATTAATGCAAATAGCATATAATTTTTTAAGTCTGAAAACATTGTAAAGATTTCATCTCTTGTTGAAATGCTGACTAATGCTAAGTTAGATGTTAATGCCTTAGATGTTACATACGCATCAGAAAGTTTATTTTGTTCTATAGTATTTGATTCAAACAAAGGGGTCAAAAAATCTTTATTCTTTAGTTCAATGTCATAGTTGTTAGAAAGCAATATGTTTGAATTTGGAGAGGATAGGAGATTGCCCTTTCTGTCAATAAAAAATAAATGACTGGATTTAAAATCATTTGACCATAATTGAATTAAATCATTTAATGAAGAAGAGCTGATTAAAATTGTTACATATAGCATTGTGTTTTCCGAAGAATCAGCAATCAATGTAAATTGTGATTGGTCAATGTATCTTAAAGTAAGAGGAATAATTACCGGAATGACTTGATCATTAGTGAAAAATGGACTTTTTCGTTGGGGAAGTATAGTAATTCCGGAAATATCCTTTGGTTGAAAAAAAAATAAATCAGATTCATTATTGTAAAAAGTTTCATAACTATAGTATGCATTTTTATAGTTATCGATGAAATAAACTGTTTTAACAGCAGGGTTGGCAGTGGTTAAAGTACTTATTGTATCTTGTAGTAGCAATCGATGTTCAGTGGTTGACTTATCTTGCTTTGATACATTGAGAAGTATATTTTGAAATGAAGGATTACTCACAAGACTGTTAAATTGGAACATATAGTTTGCATAGCTTGAAATCAAAGATTGCTCACGTGCTTCATGTGATGATTGCATACGGCTCAAAGAATCGGATAAAATAACTGTTTGTAAGGATGCTACGATAGTGATATATATAAACACGATTAAAAAAACGAGGAGTGAAATCATAGTTATGCTAATCTTATTTTGAATTTTTAAATTAATAAATTTATAGCGTAGTTTATATAAAAACATTCTATTTCACATCCTTTTTTAGTGATTATACTATCATGGAAATAGATATTGTGCAAGAGCATTTGATTTTGCTCGGAAATGTCATTATTACTATTCTAATTTGACAAATAAAGTAAGGAATAGTGGAAAGTGTTACATATACAGTGAAAAAAGTGCTACACAGAAAGTGATATCAATGATAAATTATGTATACACTACACAAAAACAAAATAACAAGGAGGATTTATTATGAAAAGAAAACGTTTATTCAGTCTATTACTTGCATTGGTTTTGACTTTAGGTCTTACAGCATGTGGAGAAAATCAGACATCGGAAGAACAAGGAGCAACAAATCAAAAGTCGGGAGAAGCAACGACCGAGGAAATTACTACAATTGAAGTGTGGACGCAAGATCGCCACGATTCAGAGTATGTACAAGCTAAGATTGAAGAGTACAATGAAACGAATACAGATGGTATTTTAATTAGCTTGAATGTTGTAACAGATGATTATGAAAACATGCTGGCTCTTGCCTATGCAGGAGGAACGGCTCCTGATATAGCGAGCACGCCTGTAGCCTTAAACACCTTTGCTGATACGGGTATGATTATCCCCTTAAATGAGTATATTGATTCAGATGAAACATATCAAAAAGTAAATGCGCCATATAAAAATGCGTATGAAGGTTTGAACTCAAAAGACGGAAATATTTATTATGTGTATTCAGGTATGCGTTCGGGTGTACGAGTCCAATATAATAAAACATTGTTAGAAGAAGCCGGATATACAGAAATTCCCGAAAAATTAGAAGATTATATTGAAATGGCAAAAGATATTACAGTAAAAGGAAGTGGTGAAACGTTTGGAATCGGCTTTACTTCTTCATCGCCATTTGAGCGACTTCTTGAAATGAGTGCACAAGTTTCAGGGGTTTACTATTATGACTATGTCAATGGAAGATATGATTTTAGTGGATATAAAGATATTCTTGAACTTGGGCAACGCTTTATCTCAGAAGATATAGCTTATCCGGATCAACAAGGTGTTGATAACATGAGAGCGTTATTTGCACAAGGTGAATTTGCACTATGGAGCAATGCATCCCAAGAAGCCGGAGTATTTACATCTCAAATTCCAATTACCGATTTTGAGTGGGGGGTCGGAACGGTTCCTTCATTAACCGGCGAGGTTAATGGAGCCTTACAAACTAATCCAAGTAAAGCATATGCAATCTTTTCATCTTCTGAACATAAGGATAAAGCTTGGAAAGTTATCCAATATTTTCAATCAGAAGAATTTATCAAAGGATATTTGGAAGAGGGATATAGTTTGCCAATAACTCAATATATGGATGGTGTCATTGACAAAACAAAAATTGGTCGACTTGCTGATTTTTCATTGTTAGAATATGAGTCAGTATATCCAACACCGCCAACGGTTAATTTGACAGGAGATAATTATCGAATATTGCTTTGGAATGCCGTTATGGGTCACATAGGTATTGACGAAGCAATTGAAGACTTAAATAAACGCTATAATGATGCGCTAGATGCAGATGTAGCTTCCGGAGCAGTGAAGCGATTGGTTATCTCTGATTATGATCCATTAAATCCAAGTGAAGGAACTGCAACATATTTAACAGAATAGGTTCTTAGATTTTTAGAAAGGGAAGTCGCGACGTAAGAACGCTACTTCTCTTTCCTAAAAATCAGAATGAATTGGAGGCAAAATTGTGAATATCACAAGGAAAAAAAATATTATTAAAACTTCACATAAAAAAAGTGGTAATATAGCAACATTTCTCATGCTTAGTCCGGCGATATTGTTTTTATTAGTATGTTCAATCTATCCCTTTTTATGGATTTTTCGCTATATTGCGTCAGATTATAATGGGTTCACAGCTAATTTTACAGGAACGAGGAATCTTGTGAGAATGCTCAATGATTCTACCTTCTGGGGAAGCGTTTTACATACCTTTGAATACGCATTTTATAAATTGATTTTTATCATTCCTTTATCATTACTTATGGCAGTTTTGCTTAATCAAAAAATTAAAGGCACTGTTCTTTTTAGAGGTATTTATTTTATGCCGACAATTATTAGTACAGCGATAGCGGGTATGATTTTTGGATTTATTTTTGCAACACAAAATGGTATTTTGAATTCAGTATTAATGGCAATGAATATAATTGATTCACCAATAAAATGGTTAAGTAGCCAAAGTATAGTCATGGCATCAATAACGATACTTGCAATTTGGGGTGGATTAGGAAACTACATGCTCTATTTTCTTACTGGTATCAATGGCATAAATGAAGATGTCTATGAATCAGCAAAAATTGATGGTGCTAATGCAATACAAACATTTTTTCGAGTTACTTTACCAATGTTATCGCCGGTTATGAAAGTTATTTTAATGTTAGCAATTACAGGGGCCTTTAAAGATTATGAAGCCATCATGGTATTGACAAATGGAGGTCCGGGAAACCGATCCAATGTTATGTTTTTATATATTTATAGGTTGATATTTGGTTCTTCAGGCGGAACTTCACAAGCACAGATTGGATATGGAGCTCTTCTGAGTGTGGTTGCGGCCTTAATTGTTGGTATTGTAACAGCGATTTATTTATATGTTTCAAGAAAATTAGATGATGTAGTATAGGAGGTACGACGATGGAAAGAAGTCAAAATGTATTTTCCATTCAAACCAAGATATTAAGGATATTTATATGGCTGTTCATGGTTTTTTTTGCGGTTATTGTTGTATTTCCGGTTTTATATGTTATCTTTGGTTCGTTTAAAGTCAATGCAGAATTATTAGTGGGTGGAAGTAATATTTTTCCGGAAAAATGGATTCTTGCTAATTATGTAGAAGCATGGAATCAAGCTAATTTTGCTACGTATACAATCAATAGTTTGTTTTTGGCTGTAGGTGTTATGGTAGTATCGGTCATTAATTCGACGATGGCAGGCTATGTTTTTTCCAGGAGAGAATTTCGAGGAAAAGAGTTATTGTATGGTTTGTTTATTATGTTTATGTTTATTAATGTGGGATCGGTTTCACTTAGACCTTTGTTTGAATTAGCAGTAAAATTGAAAATAAATCAAAGCTTATTGCCTGTAATTTTCATATCTGCAGGAGCAGGGCAAGCGACCTTTATATTCCTGTGTAGAGGGTTTGTCAATTCTATTCCAAAAGAGTTGGATGAAGCAGCTAAAATAGATGGATGTTCATTTTTTGAAACATATTATAGAGTTATACTTCCAATGTTAAAACCTGTAATGGCTACAATAGCGCTTTTATCTTTTCGACAAGGCTGGAATGAATATATTATGCCCTTAGTATTTACGATGACAAATGATGAACGAAGACCGTTAACGGTTGGGGTGAATATGTTAAAAAATATGGGTGATGGGACAGCGGCTTGGAATATTATGTTTGCGGGTGCAACAATCTCTATTGTGCCGATGCTAGTTATATATATGCTTTTTAGCAAAAATTTTATGGGTGGTATGACAGCGGGAGCAGTGAAAGGATAAAGAATATGCAAAAATTTATTACTGAATATCTTATATCAGGACCATACTCAGTTGAAAAGAATGAAATAGCATTGGCAGATAATCATTTTGAACTGCCATCAGAAAATATGAATCAACTTGACTATGAAAGGTATTTAAGAACAATCTTACAAGATAATCCCATGGAAAAACCGGATAGTTATATTCGTTTAGGTGAAAATAGTGACCTTGGTCTTCCTTGGTGTTATCATTATGATTATGGGAACTGGTTTGTAGATTATAGTCAGGGCTATACGATGTTGAATCGTGTTGAAATGCTAGCAGTCACGGGCATTGTTGCTAAGAGGGCCAAAAAAATCAATATAAGACTATGGTCATATGGGGCTATTGGTTTATGGTGCAATAATATATTTGTAGGCGGAATTGATAAAGCGGCATATAAACCAATGAGTAAGCAGGAACTTGTTCTTGATTTAAAAGAAGGATATAATGAAATTTTAATTCGTTTTCAGAATTTAGGTGTTCGTGATACGCGTAATATTTTTGGTATCGAACTTAGAGAGAATTGTGAAGGTGTGCAGACGCGACTATCGGATGAGTATGGTGACTTATCTGAATTTAGTCGAACCAAGGAATGGCTTGACGCATTAATAATGAATGAGGAATGCCTGATAAATGCGATACCTGCACCTTGTGGAACGACCGTATCCTATGGTGGTTATGAGTACGATTATGCAAAGGCAAAGCAACCAAAGGAACAGACAGATATTTCGGGGATGAAGAAGGTAAAACTTCAGCCAAACAACCCTAATGTGATTATTACTTGTTGTGTCAAGGATACAAAACTTATTCGACGATTTGAAAAAATAACGGATATGAATCCGATCTTTGGAAATAGTACAGATTTTGAAGAAAATAAATTGGAGCTTTTAAACAAAATAGCAGAGGTTGAAAGCTTAAATCGTGGAAATAAATTTGGATTTGCTATATCGAATATCCTTGCAAGACGCGCAATTAATAAAGTTTGGGAAAAAGATGAAGCACTTCTTTATGAAACATTGAATCAAATCGAAAAACGTTATGATTGTACAGATTTTATGATTGCCGGCTTGGTTAGGTATATGAAAACCTATCCTCTTGACCCTAAGTTTGAAGCTAGAGCAAAAGAAGTATTAATCGACTATAGATATTGGATGACACATAAAGGTGTAGATGCCATGTGTTTTTGGAGTGAGAACCATTCCTTATTGTTCTATTCAGCGGCAATGTTTTGTGGAGAAATGTATCCGAATGCATACTTTAAACGTGCAGATATGACCGGATGTCAGTTGTCAGCATTTGGAAAAAAACATGTGTTGGAATGGTTAGAAGATGTGGAAAAAGAAGGGTTCGAGGAATTTTTGGCGTCAACATATGTAAGTATTACATTTATGACCTTGCTAAATCTTGTTGATTTTGCCGATGAAGAGATTTCAAAAAGGGCAAGCGGAATAGCAGATTATTTAGTCACAATGCTAGCTAAACATACCTTTGATGGTTCGATTTTTGGACCGATGGGAAGAGTGTATGGGGATGTTCTTTATCCATTCAAACAAGGAACTCAAGCGTTACTGAATTTAATCAATCCTCAAGTACCTTATGACTACTCTGAAGGATGGATGGCCGCTTATGCAACAACAAAATATCGATTCCCGGGTCATCTCGTTGACCTAATGAATAAAAACATTAAGGAAACATACACGACAGGAAATGCATGTATACATTTAAATAAGCAGAAAAATTATGTGTTAACGTCTGTTGAATCCCCAAGAGCGGATACATCCTATGAACGGTGGGAAAATGTAACATTAACGGAAAATTCAAATCAAGAAACTCATGAATATACAAAATCTTTAAATGAACGTTTTCATGGAACAACTTTCTTTGAGCCGGGAGTCTATGGGTATCAACAACATCTTTGGTACGGTGCACTGGATAATCAAACGCCCGTATTTGTTACACATCCGGGGGGAACAAGTGCATCTTGTGCCACTCGACCGGGCTACTGGTACGGAAATGGTGTGTTTCCGGCAATCAAACAAGTTGAAAATATGATTGGAAGTATTTACTCTATACCTGACAGTCATCCAATCCATTTTACCCATGCCTTTTGGCCAAAAGTGAGGATGGATCAAACGGTTCAATCCGACGGATGGCTGTTTGGAAGAAAAAGTGATGGGTTTATTGCTTTATGGTGCAGTGATGACATGGAAGAACATCAAGATCAATTGTTTGCGTGTGAATATAGAATATACAGTTCAAATAGTGCTTATCTTTGCATATGTAGTGATACAAGTGAACATGAAAGCTTTGATGTTTTTATGGAAAAATGTAAATTGCAAAGACCACATTATGATAAAGAGCAAAAGAAGCTTACTACAAAAGAGTTTGAGTTGAGGTATAAGGCGTCTTATGATTTAACTCAATATGTGTAAGGAGAGAATCAAATGATACATATTGAATATCTTGATTTTGTTATGGATATTAATGTGAATGACGGTATGAACATATCCTATTTGTCGTGGAAAACAAAGACCTTAATAAAAAGTGATTTCCAAAGGCAAAGTCAAGGACATACATATGGAATGCCTTTAATGTTTCCGACGCCAAATCGAACAAGAAATAATCGGTATAGGTATAAGGGAAAAGAGTATGCGGCAAAAATGCATGGATTATTTCGAAATCTTCCATTTATGCTCGTGCATAATAGTGAAGAGCAGGACAGTTATAAAGTGACAGGTGTTTTGAAATGGGACGCTTCTTATGAAGAGTTTGACAAGTATCCGTTTGAGTGTATATTAAAAATTCATATAATCATTCAACGCAATCGTTTAATCTATCAATATGAAATAACAAACACCGGCGAAGCAAGTTTGCCTTACGGGTTTGGGATTCATCCTTTTTTTGAAAATCCGCGTGGTGATGCAAAAATTATGACTGAAGCGAAGATAATATTGAAATCTCAAAATTCCATTAATACAGGGGAGATACAGGAAGTTAAAGAAACAGATTATGCCTTATCCCGGTTTAAACCTGTCAACGCATTAAAACTTGATACGGTATATATGATGGAAAACAACATGGAAAAACTATTTGAAGTGGCTGTTATTCAGTGGGATGATTATCAGCTATCAATGAGTTGCTCAAATGATTTTTCCCATCTTGTTATATACACACCGGAAAACTATGATAAATTTTGTATAGAACCTCAAACGTGCTCTATTGACGCCTTTAACCTTTATGACAAAGGATATAAAGAAGTTTCTGGGCTACAAGAAGTAGGGAAAAATGAAACAAAATTAGGCACAATTCAATTTAGCCTGTCTGAATAACTTCAAATCTTATTTAAATCCCATGTGCATTGTTATGATATTAACCTCTGGCAATTCGCTTTTTTCGTAGCCAAAGACCAAAAGCCAAGTAAATTATTAATGGTATAACGCCCTTTATAGGATTAAACAAAATGTCCCCTACTCCTATGAACTCAATAATTTTTTTGTCAAATATCAAATAATTAGGAATGCCATCTTCGAAGGTATGCATTAATACAGCAGGCCATACAGAACGTGTGATTCTAGTCAGCTCTACAAACATAACAGCCCATATTGTAATCACTATGGGACTAGTAATAAAAACATCAATAACCCTATTTAGAGTTGAACTGTACATACTATCTGGCAAAAAAAATAAGTAATATGGTGCGTGCCAAAAGGCCCATACCAAACCAACAATTAAATATAGCTTAAAATCATTCATTCTTATGGCTATAAGTTTCGGAGTTAAAAACCCTTGCCATGCAAAGTCCTCAAATATATTCTTAATGATAAGTCCAATAAACATAGTTGTTATGCTTGATATAATAGATACCACTGAAAAGGAAGAAAAACTTACAAAACCTAAAGGCCAAGCAACTAGCGTGAAAAATAATGTAATTAAAGGAAAAAATATAATAACCAAGCCATACCATTTAACATTTTCCTTTAACCTTGGTTTAATTCCAAAATCTTTCCAATCTTTTCGAATTGTTCTTATTATAATACCGTTAAGGAATGGTAGAACTAACCATATACCCATCCCAAGTGTTTGTCCGTCTAATTGTTCCGGTAATACTGTGTCAACCAAAAGGCCAATCCAACCGCTTAATAGAGCCAGCACAATAAACAAGGCAATAAATACTTCGTTTCTTGTTATATTAGCTTTTGAGTGAACATCTACCAATTCAAACCCTTCTTCTTCTGCCATTATATCACCTCATATTCGTTCTATCTAAATTCCGTGTATGTTTTTTATTAGCGTCAAAGAACACTATTTCACGAAGAATTATGACTATTTCTCACACATTGTAACATTATTTACCAGTATCTTTCAATCATTTTCGATAAATTATTGGAGATTTTAATGAATTTGCTTCATCTCGTTATTTACATGACAAAGGAGTTACAATGTTCCGCTATATAATAATTTTTTCTTTTATTCTAACGTTAGAATGTGTTAGAATCAAAAAGAAAAGGTGAGGGCTAAAAAATTTAGAATCAAAAAAAGAAAAAGGGAAAACAACATACACATATTATTAGGAGACTTATTATGATTCGTAAAGCAAAAATAGATGATATTTCAGCATTACTTGAAATATATAATGAAAATATTCTAAACGGCACAGCTTCTTTTGAAGAGAGCGCTCTGACATTTGATGAAGGAAAAGAATGGTTTACAGACCACCAAGGAGAATATCCTCTCATTGTATTTGAAAAGGGGAATGAACTTCTTGGATTCGCATCGTTATCCCCTTATGGACGTCAACGCGAAACGGCCTATTGTTGTGCAGAAATCTCAATATATGTGAATGCTATGGCTCAAGGCCAAGGCGTGGGAAGTCGCTTAATGGATGCAATTATAGAAGAGGGTAAACAATCTTCGAAGATTAGACAATTGATCTCGGTAATAACAGACGGTAATCAAGGCAGTATCCATCTTCATGAAAAGAAGGGTTTTAGTTATGGCGGTAGATTAGAAAATGTGGCAGAAAAGCAAGGAAAGATGCTAAGCATGGTGTTTTATCAAAAAGAATGCACTTGACGGTTAATAAATTATGGTTTAAGCTGATTTTGAACGATGAACGATGAACGATGAACGATGAACGATGAACGATGAACGATGAACGATTTAAAATAAAAAAGTGAACGAAAGATGAGGTGTGTTATGTTAAACATACAATCTATTATTGCGGAGGGAGAACATAAGACGCAAGAATTTAAAGAAAAATATGCAAAGACGATGTTGAAAACAGTTTCTGCTTTTGCTAATTATCATGATGGTCGAATTGTTATTGGAATAAATGACCAAGGTCAGATGATTGGTGTTGTTGATGTTGAACAAGAGCGGTTAAAAATAGAAAATGCAATTAATGATAGTATTCGTCCAAGACCTTATTATGAAGTCAAAGTTTATCATGAAAAACAATATAAAATATTGGTATATACAATTTATAAAGGAGATAGAACCCCTTATACCTATAATAAAAAGGCTTATGAACGAAATGATACAGCTACGTTAGAAATAGATAAAGAACGCTATGATGAGTTGGTTTTATTAGGAAGAAATTTAAGTTTTGAAGAATTGCCTTATGAGAAAAATGTTACTTTTGAGTTGTTAAGTGATAAGTTGTCTGAAGCCTTAGATATTCCAACTACAGATATTAATGTTTTAAAATCACTTGGGTTAGTTAAAAATGGTCAGTATAACAATGCAGCGGCTTTGATAGCGGATCAAAACGATTACAAAGGCAAAGGAATTCACTTAATCTGCTATCAAGACGAAAGTATGACAAAAATTATTGACCGAGTGAGTTTAGAAAATGTTTCTATTCTCAAACATTTTGATGCGTGCATGAATTTTTATAATAAATATGTTCGACAGAAGGATGTTATACAAGATGAAAAGAGAATTACATATCAAGAAGTTCCAATATTGGCCTATCGAGAAGCCATTATTAATGCTGTTGTTCATAGGGACTATATGAAAAGTGCGAGTAATCGAATTGAATTTTTTCCTGATCGGATAGAAATCTTATCTGTTGGTAGTTTACCAGTTGGGACGACGGAAGAGGAATACTTAAATGGTAGCTATTCTAATCTAAGAAATCCAATTATTGCAGACTTATTTTTTCGAATTGGCTATATAGAAAAAATGGGGACAGGTATTAGGCGAATACGGCAAAGTTACGGGGGTTCTTCTGTAAAACCTGTTTTTAAAGTTATGAAAAATTCGATTTTGATTATACTTCCGTTTATTGATAAACCCTTAGATATAGATAAAAAAATAAAATCAAATTCAGATAATAGACTTTCATATGAAGAAAAAAAATTATATGAATTTTTCAAAACGGAAGAACGATTAACACGCGTAGAAGTTGAAGAATACTTGAACGTAGGGAAAACAAAAGCGGTACAGATATTGAATCGACTAATAAAAAAATCATATATTAAAAAGAGTGGAAATGGAAGAAAAATTATTTATGAACGAAAACAATAACAAGCTTTGCGTTCGCGAACGTAGCGAACGTAAAAAAAGGAGGCATATATGAGTTACTCAAATACAATGGATCGTTTTATGTTTGGTGGAGGTTTTTTCTTTATTTTCTTTGCGGTATTTTTTCTTATTATTGCAGTTTTTCTTGTGATTCTAATCAAAGGCGTTTCTGAATGGAATAAAAACAACCATTCTCCACGACTAGCAGTTCAAGCCAAAGTTGTTTCAAAACGCCAGAATGTAAGACGCCATCATCATGGTGGTGCACATAGACATTCGTCAACAAGTACCTCATATTACGTGACATTTGAATTTGAAAGTCAAGATCGCCTTGAATTGCACGTCAGCAGTCAAGAGTATGGCTATTTAGTTGAAGGCGATACGGGAACGTTAACATTTCAAGGAACGAGATACATTAGCTTTGAGAGGAGTCTATAAAATGTTTAGAGAAATGCGAAGAAAAAAGCAGTTATTATCAATGGAGAAAAATATTGAAGTCTTACATCGAGCCACAAATGGTGTTTTAGCTTGTCATGGAGATGATGGCTACCCTTATGCGATTCCCCTTAGTTATGTTTATGCCAATGGGAAGATTTATTTTCATTCAGCTAAAGACGGCCATAAGATTGATGCGATTCGTCAAAATACAAAGGTTTCTTTTGCGATTGTTGATGAAGATACCATTGTTAGTGCAGAATATACGACATATTTTCGCAGCGTCCTTGCTTTTGGTAAGGCTCGGATAGTTGAAGATGAGTCAGAATGGCTGGATGCATTTAAAGCACTAGTAGAAAAGTATTCTGCAGATCGACCGGATGAGGAAAAGATGAAAACAATTAAAGGATGTACGAGGGCCTATATCCTTGCGATTGATATAGACCATATGACCGGAAAAGAAGCTAAGGAATATGTAGGGAGGTAATTATGTCATATATAAAAGAGCCAAATATATTCAAACCATTAGAGAAAATAATCCAAATTGCTGAAAAGAAAATCGGACATAAAATGTTACCGGCACGATTATTACTGTGGACACCAAAAGCTTTTTTCAGCTCAATGATATTAGAAGGCTTGATTGCTCACAAACAAGGTGAAGTATCACCGAGATTGCTTAAATTGATTCGAATGCAAGTGTCGCTTTTAATTGCATGCCCTTTTTGTATCGATATGAATAGTTCGAATTATAGTAAGTTTCGAATCACATCCGAAGAGATTAAAGGAATGCAAGGACGTCTTGCTTTAAGTAAAATCAAGACATTCAATGAAAGAGAACGAATGACCTTGTATTTTATAAGGGGGTTGGTTCGAACCCCTATACGGCAAAATCCGAAAGTTGTAAAGCGAATGACACATCTATTTAATGAAAAAGAATATGCAACAATCGTTACGACGATTGGTCAAGTTGCCTATTGGACACGAATTATTCAAGGATTTGGAATTCCACCGGCAGGATTCCTGGAACAATGCGATCTTTTCTAGTTCAAATGCATCCTTGAATAATAGAGCGCAACAAAAACAGAAAGAAGGGATTTAATGGATAAAGCAATTGTTACTGTAACTGGAGGGACTGGCTATATAGCGTCTTGGATCGTTCGTGACTTGCTACAAGAAGGCTATGATGTGCGTATGACGGTTCGAGATAAATCAAAAACAGATAAATATGCACATTTGTTGGAGATTGAAAATAATTCGCCGGGGAAGCTGCATGTTTATGAAGCGGACTTGAATATAGAAGGATCTTTTGATGAAGCTGTATTGGGTGCTAATATAGTTATGCACACGGCATCTCCATTTTTCTTGGATGATAAAGATAATCCAAAAAAGAAATTAGTCGATCCTGCAGTGAATGGAACAAAAAATGTACTCGGGGCCGTAAATAAAGCAAAGACAGTGACGCGTGTTGTTTTAACAAGTAGTCTTGCTGCTATATATGGAGATAACCAAGATATGACTAAGAATGGGCATAACGCTTTAACGGAAGAAATATGGAATACGACAAGTTCTCTTGACCATAATGCCTATAGTTTTTCAAAAACTGAAGCTGAAAAAGCAGCATGGACCATGGCGAAAGAACAATCAAGGTGGAGTTTAGTAACGATTCATCCGGGCTTTGTCCTTGGACCTTCCTTGACCACACGAAAAGATTCGACAAGTATAGAAACGCTTTTGCGATTATTACATGGAGACTTAAGCATGGGAGCGCCTAAACTTGAATTTATATTTTCAGATGTCAGAGACGTGGCAAGAGGGCACTTACTAGCGGCATTTACTCCTGAAGCAAAAGGGCGATATATTATTGCAAATGAATCTGGAGACCTTCTTGATGTTAGTAAAATTATTGAAAAGAAATACCCTTCAAAGTATAAATTGCCAAAGCGCTTTGTACCCAAATGGCTTATGTGGTTAATTGCGCCAACCATTGGCTTTACAAGAACATTTGTAAAGAGAAATGTCGGTTATCCACTGGCAGCAGACCATTCCAAGAGTATGCGAGACTTAAATATGGAATATCGTCCATTAGAAGAAACTGTTCTAGATCATGTCAAGCAACTGAATCAAGACGAATTAATATAGGATTCTAAATAAAAGTCGGGGAAAACCCGGCTTTTTAATTTGAACAAATGTGCAAAATTAATAGAAATATGTACATTTGTTTAAAGTGCTTGTATACTATGTATATAAATCGTGTTAAGGAGGTATAAAATGAAAAAACAACTGATTGATGAAATTTTTAAATGCTATTCAGTGAATGCTTTGGAGATTCAAGGAGAAACCCATTTAATCTATGCTGCGGAAGGTGATGGATCCTGTCAAATCTATTCAGGAGAAAACTTTAAAAACAAAAAAGTGCTTTGGGAAGGCGGAGGTGGAACCATGTCTCTTGTGGCTGTTCCGGACTACGAAGGGTACTTTTTTGCATCAAAAGGATTCTATTCGATGGTTGAATCTGAGACTAGTGCTGTATATCTTCTACGTTATAATGAAGGTGAATTCACAGAAGTCAAGATTTTTGACATTCCCTATTTACATCGTTTTGATGTGATTGATGGGGAAGATTGTCGTTATTTTATTGGATGCACACTTCACTCGGGTAAAGAAGATAAGGAAGATTGGACCAATCCCGGAAAAATTTTGGTTGCCAAACTTCCCAAAAATCTAGATGAAGAAATACATGCTGAACTTACCGTCCTTAGAGAAGGATTGACCAAGAATCATGGATTTAATCGTGGCGATTGGAAGGGGCAAACAGTAGCCTTTGTTGCATCAGAAGAAGGTGTTGTCGCAGTGATGCCACCTGTGAAAAAAGAAGAATGGGAGATTGAAATGATTTTTGACCACCCGGTGAGTGATGTTGCTGCAATCGATATCGATGGAGATGGCGAATTAGAATTTGCGCTGCTTAGTCCTTTTCACGGTGAACAGATGAATATTATGAAGAAAAGGGGCGGTACCTATGAAAGTGTCTATACCTATCCCATTGTTATGGACTTTTATCATGCCATATTTGCAGGTGAAGTGAAGGGAAAACCGACCTTTGTCTTAGGCGCGCGTAAAGATGAACAACAACTTTATCTGGTTCAATATGATCAAGAAGAAGGTTTTCAAACAATCCTATTAGATGAACAAGTCGGCCCAAGTAATGTGAGAATTGTAAGAATTAATGATAAAGACTATGTCATGTCAGCGAATCGTCAAATTGGTGAAGCGGCACTCTATTTAATTGATTAGTTAGGTACTAATGCACAAAAAATTAATGCACAAATGTTCAAAAAAATTAATTATATAGACATGTGTTCGAAAGCTTGCTATAATTAATTTATCAGTAAGACGTCTGAATGAAAAAACATTAGGTATTGAAAGGGGTACAATATGGAGTTAGCATTAAGTTTATTTTTAGCCTTCATTAACAAATTTTTAGGTCAGGCACCATTGCTGTTAGGTACAGTTGTTTTTATCGGATACATGTTACTTGGGAAAAAATGGTACGAGTCACTAGCAGGATTTATTAAAACCTTTGTTGGATTTAAAATTCTTCAAGTAGGTACAGGTGGATTGGTTGGAACATTTAGACCGATTATCGATAGCTTATCAGCAAGATATGGTATTGAAGCATTGGTTATCGATCCTTATTTTGGACAAACATCAGCTACTGAGTTTTTAGATTCAGTAAATTCACTTGCATTTGTAGGTTATGTCATGATGATTGCCTTTGCTTTTAACATTCTCTTAGTTGTTTTTAGAAAAGTGACAAAAATCAGAACCTTATTTATTACAGGACACATTATGTATCAGCAATCAGCAGTTTTACTCTGGGCTTTATATTGGGTTATTGAAGGGGTAGGCGGTCAGGCTGTTTCTCCATTATTATTAATTGTTACCGGATTATTAATGGGAACATATTGGTCAGTTATGTCAAACTTAATCATCGAAGCAACTCAAGAAGTAACAGATGGGGCCGGTTTTACAATAGGTCACCAGCAAATGTTTGGGGCATGGATTGCATATCGCTTGGGTGGTAAGCTTGGTAATAAAGAACATGATGTCAACCACATTGAAGCTCCGGGATTCTTATCAATCCTTAATGATAATGTTGTTGCAAACTCCTTGATTATGACAGTCTTCGTGGGAACAATAATGGTTATATTAGGTAAAGATACCTTCGAATACAATGAAAATAATTATTACTTTGCAACATATGTTTGGGAAACCTGTGCATACTTTGCGGTTTATATCACGATACTCTTAACAGGTGTTCGTATGTTCGTTGCAGAACTTACAGCTTCCTTCCAAGGTATTTCAGATAAAATACTTCAAGGTTCAGTGCCTGCAGTCGATTGTGCCGTAACCTTTGGTTTTTCACCACAAGCACCGTCATATGGATTTATCTTTGGATTTTTTGGACAAATCATAGCAATCTTCGCATTGATTTTCATGAGATCACCCGTTCTAATTATTGCAGGATTCATCTGTTTGTTCTTTGACAATGGTACATTAGCAGTATTTGCAAACAAAGCCGGTGGACGTCGTGCAGCAGCAATTATTCCTTTCATTGCGGGTCTCATTCAAGTATTTGGATCAGCTTGGGTACTAAGCTTCTTAACAGGTCCGGATCAAGTTATCGGATGGATGGGTATGTTTGACTGGGCAACGCTATTTGCCGGAACAACTGTCTTATCAAATTATCTAGGAATTATTGTGCCGATTTTATTAATACCGCTGTTATTAATTATTCCCCAATTACAATATAAACGTCATAAAGCAACATACTTTACAACAATGAGAGATGAAGTAAATAACCTTGACTAACATGTAATTGACATCTTGTAGGCCGCCTTATAATGAACGGTGGCCTATAATTCTATGGATAAGTGAACAAAGATTCAATGAAGACAAAAAATCGCACAAATGTAACAATTGGAGGGAATTATGATTAAAGGTTTTAAACTTACCAAAGACTATATTCAGTTTGCAGATTCTTTTGAAAACTGGGAAGATGCTGTTATTCAGTCAGCTCAACCTTTACTAGACGGTGGACATATCAAACAATCATATATTGACGGAATGATTGATTCCGTTAAGGAATATGGACCTTATATAGTTATTGCACCTCGCATTGCCTTACCTCATGCTAGACCGGAAACGGGTTCTGTCACAGTAGGTTACAGCGTAATGCTGACAAAAAAACCAGTACAATTTTTAGAAGACGGAAGTAGTGATGCAGAGCTATTTATCGCACTTTCTTGTGTGGATGCAGATACCCATCTTCAGATGCTTCAAGAAATTGTTGAAATTCTGTCAGATGATGCAAAACAAGATGCCTTATTTAATGCCAAAACAGAAGCAGATATTCTTGCAATATTTAACTAAACCATGATTAAGCAGATGATTTAATAGAAGAAAGGAAATATTATATGAGTAAAATAAATGAAATCACAAGAGAGAGTTGGATTCTTAGCACATTCCCTGAGTGGGGAAGTTGGTTAAACGAAGAAATAGAAAATACAAAGGTTGAACCGGGGACTTTTTCAATGTGGTGGCTTGGATGTACCGGAATATGGCTCAAAAGCCAAGGAAATGCAAACTTATGTGTGGACTTATGGGTGAAAACCGGTAAAAAAAGTCATGGAAACGGACTTATGAAAGAACAACACCAGCATCAGCGAATGATTGGTTGCGTTGACTTACAGCCGAACTTACGAAATGTACCTGTTGTTATTGATCCTTTTATGATTAAAGAAATTGACGCAGTCCTTTCCACCCATGATCATGGCGACCATATCGATGAAAATGTTGCGGCAGCCATTTGCCAAAACACGGATACGAGCGTGAAGTTTATTGGACCTAAAGCATGTGTTGACTTGTGGAGAGAGTGGGGCGTTCCAGAAGAACGATTAGTTGCATTAAGACCAGGAGATACATACAAAGTAAAAGACATAGAAATCGTTGCTATGGATTCATTTGACCGGACTGAGTTAGTTACAGCTCCAAAAGGTGTCACATTAAAAGGTAAAATGCCTCAAGAGATGGATGATCTTGCACTCAATTACTTATTTAAAACACCGGGTGGTAATTTATACCATAGTGGAGACTCGCACTATTCCAATTATTTTGCAAAACATGGGAATGACCATGAGATTGATGTTGCCCTTGGTTCATTTGGAGAAAATCCACGTGGAATGACGGATAAAATGACGGCTGAAGGTATTTTGCGAATGGCTGAATGTTTAAAAACAAAAGTGGTTATTCCGATTCATCATGATATCTGGACAAACTTCATGGCAGATCCTAAAGAGATAACAACCTTATGGAACATGAAAAAAGACAGATTAAAATATACATTCAAACCTTACATCTGGCAAGTTGGTGGGAAGTTTACGTGGCCAAATGATAAAGACGCTATGGAATATATGTACGACAGAGGGTTCCATGACGCATTTGCCATCGAACCGGATTTACCATTTAAAACATTGTTATAATAAACAATAAGGAGGAGTCAACATGTTAAAAGTATTGGCGGCGTGTGGTAATGGTATGGGATCAAGCTTGATTATTAAAATGAAGATTGAAAAAGTACTTAAAGGAATGGGTTTACAGTGTGAAGTTCACCATGCAAGTGTGGGTCAGGCAAAATCTGATGCAAGAAATTATGACCTTATACTTGTTTCGGAAACGTTGGTAAAAGAGTTCACGAACTTGGGCAAAGCAAAAGTCGTTGGATTGAAAAATCTTTTATCGGAAGAAGAGATTAAGACAAAAGTTGAGAAAGCACTAAATCAGTAATGGAGGAATCATGTTTAGATTAAGCGATAATCCAATGGGGATTTATGAAAAAGCGATTCCCAATAAATTTGATTGGGCCACAAAGATTAAGATTGCCAAAGCAGCAGGATATGAATTTATAGAAATGTCCGTTGATGAAAGTGATGAACGTCTGTATCGACTTGAATGGAGTAAGGAAAAACGTGAATATATCAAAAAATTATTGGCAGACAATGATTTTTACATTAATTCAATATGTCTTAGTGGGCATCGAAAATATCCGTTTGGAAGTCGTGATGATCAACTTCGCAATAAAGCCTTCGACATTATGGATAAGGCCATAGAACTTGCAAAAGATTTAGGTGTAAGAAATATTCAATTGGCCGGTTATGATGTGTATTATGAAGGTTCTGATGATGTGACGGTTCAACGATTTATAGATGGGTTGAAATATGCGACCAAAAAAGCAGCGAGTGCAAATGTCATGCTCTCAATTGAGATTATGGATACTGAATTTATTGGAACGATTACCCGTTGTATGCGCTTTATTAATGAAGTTCATTCCCCTTGGCTACAGATATATCCGGATTTTGGAAACCTCAGTCAGTGGACAGATGAACCGGAAGAAGAGCTAGAAAGAGGGATTAATCACATTGTAGGAATTCATTTGAAAGATACGAAAAAAGGTGTATTCAAATGTGTTCCGTTCGGAGAAGGGACTGTTAATTTTGAAAAACTCTTCAATAAGCTTGATGAGCTTGAGTTTCAAGGTCCCTTCCTCGTGGAAATGTGGGCGGATAACAGTTTGGATATGAATTTTGAAGAAAGTGTTGCTCATATTCAAAAAGCAAAAGAGTGGCTAATTGAGAAAGCAGGTGATCGCTTCTATGCAAAAACATGAACGAATTTTTGAATTGAAAAAGTCGGTCTTTGAAGCTAATTTGGAATTGGTGAAGCAAGGTTTAGTTATCTACACATGGGGAAATGTCAGTGGTATCGATCGAGAATCAGGTCTCGTTGTCATCAAACCAAGCGGTGTTGACTATGACAAGATGACAGTTGAAGATATGGTTGTCATAAGTCTTGATGGTGAAACAGTTGAAGGAAACATGAAACCTTCCTCGGATGCGCCAACACATCTTGCGCTTTATAGAAAATATGATAAAATTGGAAGTATAGTGCACACACATTCCGAGTGGGCGACATCATGGGCTCAATCCGGTAGGGACATACCCTGTTATGGGACGACTCATGCCGATTATTTTTATGGAAATATCCCATGTACTCGAGCCCTTGGTGATGATGAAATCAACGGTGAATATGAGTTGAACACCGGATTCGTTATTATTGAGTCATTAAAAGAGCGTCAGATAGAGCCAATGGAAATACCGGGAATCATTATTTTTAACCATGGGCCCTTTAGTTGGGGAATGAATCCGTTGGATGCAGTGCATAATGCCAAAGTAATGGAAGAAGTGGGTAAGATGGCTTACCGTTCAGAAAAGCTAAATCCTGAGTTGAAACGGGTTAATCAAGTGCTCTTAGATAAACACTATTTGAGAAAACATGGTGAGAATGCTTATTATGGACAAATAAAATAGCGATTTTTTAAATATTGATGAGTGAGGTGAGGTAATGCTAGATAAGGATGAACATCAACTATTAATTGACGCATCAGTCTTGTATTATTTAGAAGGCAAGACCCAAAGTGAAGTTGCCAAGGAATTATTTCTGTCACGTCCCAAGGTGTCAAGGTTATTAAAAAAAGCACGAGATTTACAAATCGTTGACATAACAATTAATTACAATAATGAGAAGATGGAAGAATTACAAGGTGAGATTCGACGAACGTTTAATGTACCAAATGTAGTCATCGTTAAATCCTTATCCGATCAAAAAGAAACAATTAATGAAGTTGGAAAAGCGGCGGCTAAAGAATTGGGATTGATTTTACATGATGATATGACATTGGGAATTTCATGGGGGAAACATGTACGAATTTGTTCATCTTACTTGAAAAAGCATGAATATTCAGGTATACGCGTTGTCGAACTATTTGGAGCTATTAGCTATGACATGGATAAGTTAGATATGTTAAGTATTGGTCGAAGTATTTCAAGTAAAGTCGGTGGGCGATTATATCCCTTGCCTTCACCTATCTATATCAACGATGCAAATGCTAGAAAAGCGATTATGGAGACCCCTTTAATTAAAAATACACTAACAATGATTGAAGAGTGTGATTTGATACTAAGCGGTATTGGTGCGGTTGATAGCGAAACATCAACATTTCAAACGCTATGGGATAACTATGTGGAGTCTGATATAAAACAACAAGTCATCAGTCATGGGGGAATTGGCTTTATTCTCGCACATTTTTTTGACAAGCACGGTGAATTTTTAGATATACCGGCCAATGATAATGTGATTGGTATTCGAACAGAAACCATTAAAGAGAAAAAAATATTTGCCATAGCGGCAGGAGAAAAAAAAGCAAAGGCAATTTTTGCTGCCTTGCGAGGAGGTCTCGTTCATACCATTGTATCGGATGAAGATACGCTGCGCCTTGTTTTAAAATACGGGAAAAGATTGTCAGAAATAGAAAAAGGAGGTCGCTAAGTTGATACGTGGGATTGGTGCTAGCGAAGGAATTAGTATAGGAAAAGTTTTCAAATATGATCATATCGAAGTTATCGCTGAAAAAAATGAAGTCGAAGATACTGATTTTGAAATTGAAAGATTTCAAAAAGGGCTGATGAAGAGTATATCGGACTTAACAGGGATTAAAGATTATGCGGAAGAAAATATTAATTCTGAGACAGCGGCAATATTTGAAGCCCATATAGAAATACTCAAGGACCCTGAATTTGCTGATCAAGTCAAATCAGTTATCACGAATGAGAGTATTAATGGTGAATACGGATTAGAAAAAGTCAGTCGCCAGTTTGTTAGTATGTTTGAAAATATGGATAATGAATATTTTAGAGAACGAGCAGCAGATATCAAAGATGTGTCACGGCGTGTACTTATGCATATGAAGGGAATTAAAAGTCATGACTTGAGTGAAATAAATTCTGAAGTTATATTAGCAGCGAGAGATTTGACGCCATCAGATACGGCACAACTCAATCGCAAATGGGTCAAAGGATTCATTACCGATATCGGTGGTCGAACAAGCCACAGTGCAATTATGGCAAGAACCCTTGAAATTCCTGCAGTTGTTGGGACAATGACAGGGTTTGATTCGCTTGAGGATGGAGAAATAGTTATTTTGGATGGAATTCAAGGATTGATCATTCAAAATCCGGATGAATCAGTACTTGCAGACTATCAAGAAAAGATAAAAGAGTTAGAAGCATTAAAAACCATCAGAGCAGCCTATATTGATAAACCGAGTCTAACAGCGGATGGCCTTCATATCGAGATTGGTGCCAATATCGGTAGTCCGGAAGATTTGGACGGCGTCTTGTCCTATGGCGCAGAGTGTATTGGTTTGTATCGAACAGAGTTCCTTTATATGGGAAAAAAAACATTCCCTACAGAAGATGAGCAATTTGAAGCCTATAAAAAAGTTCTTGAGGGGATGAAGGATAAGCCGGTTGTTGTAAGGACGCTTGATATCGGTGGAGATAAAGAACTCGATTATATGACGATGGAGAAGGAGCTCAACCCATTTCTAGGTAACCGAGCTATTCGATTATGTTTATCAAGAAAAGAACTTTTTTTGACACAATTAAAAGCCTTACTTCGAGCCAGTCTTTATGGGAATCTTCATATCATGTTTCCCATGATTGCAACCTTAGATGAATTGCGGGAAGCCAAACAGATGATACAAGTGGCCAAAGAGGAGCTTCAAAAAAAGGCAACCTATGAAGAGTTTGAGTTTTCCTACAAAATAGGCATTATGGTTGAAATTCCATCGACAGCCATTATGGCATCCGCATTTGCAAAAGAAGTGGATTTCTTTTCTATAGGAACCAATGATTTAATCCAATATACCTTTGCGGCAGACCGAATGAATGAGAATGTATCTTATTTATATCAACCATTTAATCCAGCTATTTTAAAATTGGTTAAGATGGTTATTGAGGCTGCACACACAGAAGGCAAATGGGTTGGTATGTGTGGAGAAATGGCCGGAGAACCTTTGGCTTTACCCCTACTTATTGGACTGGGACTCGATGAATATAGCATGAGTGCACCAGGAATATTAAGAGCGAGACAACAAGCAGAAACTATTGATAGTAATAAAGCAAGGGATATAGCACAACAAGCACTACAATTAACGAGCCAAGAAGATGTTTTGGCATTAATCGGAGGAATAACATGGTAAGTAAACAGGTTACAGTGGTTAATGAAACAGGTCTTCATGCAAGACCGGCAGCCAACTTTACAAAATTGGCAAGTGCACAAAGATGTAATGTCTATTTAAAAAAAGAGGATAAAAAAGTCAATGCAAAAAGCATATTAGGTATTTTATCCTTAGCAATATCCAAAGGATCTGTCATTGAGATTATTACCGATGGTGAAGAAGAAAAGTTAGCATTGACAGAACTTGTGGATTATGTTAATGCATTAACAGACTAAATATATTTCATAGAAGTATGAGCCGATTCTTGTAATCGGCTTTTTTCAATTGTTGGAGATATTTCGTTGGGGAGTTGCGGGATAACTGCTTAAAATCTTTGATCATATGTGATTGATCATAATATCCCGCATCTATTGCAATGTTTAATAATGTATCTTCAGAATCAAAGGGTAAATTATTTAGTTGGTTGAGTATATGCTGAAATCGAATAATTTTGCAAAAGACTTTGGGGCTTAGGCCAAAAAATTCCATAAATTTCATATTAACGTATCGTTCAGAATAACCTAGCTCATTTGCTAAATCCATGATTCGAATTTGTCCATGACTTTCCATGATTCTATTTAGCATATATGTTTTTAGGCACATATATTCGTTCAGAGCCATTGACTTATGAAGATTCTTGATATAATGATTCATAAAAAACTGAACCTGTTGGCTAAAATCTTGACACGAAGTGATTTGATCAATCAGCTCATTTGCATCTAAAATATCGTTCAAGGGAATTTGATGATTGATGATTTCCTTTAAGGCAATGTTTTTAAAGGGATAGCCTTGGCCCGGATAAAAACGTACACCAAAATATGTGGTTTTTTTCTCAATAATGACAGGAAACGATTGCAAAACAGAACCACATACTTCTGCTTTGGGGGAGCTTTCATTACAATTAAAAAGAATATCGATGCATCCATCAGGAACAGCAATCATATCACAAGTACTAAGATTATCCTTGTTAAAGGAGTAAAAATGCGAAATCCCAATATTTTTAATATTTGATTTGTAGTATTTTGAATTCGACATAACAAAATATGGTTGGATTAAGGAGCTTTTCATAGTAATTCCCCATTTCTGTAATCAAAAAAAGTCCGACTTCCCTTAAGGAGTCAGACTTCATCGCCAATATACAAATGATTATACATTTTATTTCCGATTTTTACAAGACCTTTATTATTTTTTTAACTATAATCAGTCTTATCAAAGGTGAAGGTACCCATTGGCAAAGACGCTATGACGATTAAACGTTGTGGCGTCTTTTTCTGTGGAAAAGTACGAAAACAGAGAAAGGTAGGAATGATAATGGTAGAAACGAAAATTGATTTTTTGTATTTAAGTGAACAAGATATGATTGATGCAGGTGTTACGGATATGCCGGGATGTGTACGTGCTATGGAAGAGATGTTCCGATTATTAAAACAAGGTGATTATCGGATGGGCGGTGCCAATGGAAATTCACATGGTGTGATGATGGTATTTCCGGAAACATCGACATTTCCCAATATGCCTGTAGATGGACCGGATCGACGGTTCATGGCTATGCCCGCTTATCTTGGTGGTGAATTTGATATGGTAGGTATGAAATGGTATGGATCGAATGTAGATAATAAAAAGAAAGGGCTTCCAAGGTCAATATTAATGTTAACACTCAATGATAAAGACACAGGAGCACCTATGGCTCATATGTCGGCAAACATTCTTAGTGCCTATCGGACTGGTGCTGTGCCGGGGGTTGGTGTCAAATATTTTGCCAAGGAAGATGCTAAGGTAGTCGGTGTTGTTGGTCCCGGAGTTATGAGTAAAACAGCGTTAGCGGCAACAATGGCCGTTCGAAAATCCATTGAAACCGTGAAGATTAAAGGCAGAAGTCAACAGGCATTGGATAACTTTATCAACTATATCAAAGAAGAATTTCCAATGATTAAAAATATTGAAATTGTTGAAGATATTGAATCTGCGGTTAGAGAATCAGATGTGGTTATTGTTGCGACGTCGACTCCAACAGGAGATACAAGTCTGTATCCCTATGTGAAAGAAGAATGGATTAAGCCGGGAGCTGTTATTTGTTGTCCTGCATCGGCTAGGTTTGACGAAGATTTTATTGTTAACCGAGCAAGAAATGTTGCTGATAATATTCAATTATATGAAGCTTGGGCAGAAGAAATGCCTTATCCGGCCTATGAATGTATTCCGATTCCTGCCGTTCATTGTATGGATTTAATATCTTCTGGGAAGATGGAAAAAGGTCAGGTGGATGATCTAGGTGATGTCATTATGGGAACAATACCTGTCCATCGAAAAGAGGATGAAATCGTCATTTTTTCTGTCGGAGGAATGCCGATTGAAGATGTGGCATGGGGAACCATTGTCTATAGAAATGCAATTCAAAAAGGAATCGGTCATTCCATTAATCTATGGGATACGCCCCATCTTGCATAAAGGAGGTAGGATATGCGAATCGAAAAACATCCAATACTCGGCGATATCGTTAAAGGTCAAAAAGTCCTGTTTACGATGGACGGTAAAGAACTTGAAGGATTTGAAGGAGAACCCATATCGGTAGCTTTAAAAGCGGCCGGGTTAATGGTACATCGACATACAAAAAAAGGTTCGCCTCGTGGTGTGTTTTGTGCAATCGGCAGATGTACAGATTGTGTCATGGTTGTTAACGGTAAGCCCAATGTACGAACGTGTGTGACACCTTTAATGAGCGGAATGGTTGTGCAGACCCAATACGGAGTGTCTACCAAGGCGATATAGACAAAATATATGGGAAGAAAGGTGGATAAAGAATGAAACGTTATGATTTAATCGTTATTGGAGCCGGACCGGCAGGACTCTCAGCGGCAATCGAAGGAGCAAAAAAAGGATTGCAGGTTGCTGTCTTTGATGAGAACGAAAAACCCGGTGGACAACTATTTAAACAAATACATAAATTTTTTGGATCAAAAGAGCATCAGGCAAAAATCCGAGGCTATAAGATTGGGGACGAACTGCTGAAGAAAGCACAATCGATAGGCGTTGAAGTCATATTAAATGCTGTTGTTGTAGGAATTTATCCATTTAAAGAAGTAACCATAAATATTGAAGACGAGATTCTACATTATAAAGCCGACGCGATTATCGTGGCTACAGGTGCATCGGAAAATATGATTAATTTTAAAGGATGGACATTACCTGGAGTGATTGGAGCCGGAGCGGCACAAACAATGATGAATCTTCACGGAATAAAACCCGGACAGAAAATATTGATGTTAGGTAGTGGAAATGTAGGTCTTGTGGTTGGCTATCAGTTACTACAGGCAGGGTGCGAACTTGTAGCCATCGTGGACGCAGCACCTAGAATTGGAGGCTATGGTGTGCATGCGGCAAAAGTGGCAAGAACCGGAGTTCCTTTTTATATGCAACACACAATTATTGAGGCGGAAGGTGAATCCTGTATTACAGGTGTATCCATCGGGAAAGTCGATGAAAAATGGTGCATCATTTCGGGAACAGAAAAACATTTTGATGTGGATACTATTTGCTTAGCGGTGGGATTATCGCCAATGTCTCAGTTGTTAAAAATGGCGGGGTGTGATATGGAAGAAAATCCGGAAAAAGGCGGAACGGTTCCCCTTTGTAATAAATACGGTGAAACAAGTGTACATGGACTCTATGTAGCTGGGGATGTGTCAGGAATTGAAGAGGCGAGCTCGGCCATGATTGAAGGGCGTATATCAGGAATTGCAGCGGCTTGTTACCTCGGATATATGGATGAAGAGGAAATGGAAAAAGAAGTCGGTCAACAAGAAGCTTCCCTAAACAGTTTAAGACAAGGAATGTTTGCTCCCGGTAAAAAAGGTCAAGTGATCAAGACGACAGATGAAGGGTATAACGTATCGATAAATCTGTTAGAAAAAGGATATATGGCGGATGAAGAGATTGAAAACTATCCGGGGGTAAAACGTGCTTCAGGAATTCATCCGGTTATTGAATGTACACAAAATATTCCGTGTAACCCATGTCAGGATTCATGTGTGAAAAACTGTATTCTCATAGGCAACAATATAACAAGTTTACCTGTTTATGATGAAAGTTCTAGATGTATAGGTTGTGGTATGTGTGTAGCCTCATGTTCAGGACAATCCATCTTTCTCCTTGATGATGATAAGGAAGAAGGATTTAGTCACATCACAATCCCCTATGAGTTTTTGCCCTTACCCAAAGAAGGAGATATGGGCATTGCACTTGATCGCAGTGGAGTAGCAATAGGTGAAGCAGAGGTCATTGAAGTTAAATCAATGAAAGCTTTTGATCATACCCATCTATTAACGATGAAAGTCAAAAATGATATGGGAATGAAAGCAAGATATTTTAAACAGTTAAAGGAGGTCAGCCTATAATGGGAAAAATCAATGACCGCTCAAGAGATATCGGTGTTTTTGTTGAACACGAGGATGATTCAATAGTAATTTGCCGCTGTGAAGAGGTCACAAAAGGTGAGATACGAAAAGCAGTGCATGACGGGATGTTTACTCTTCAAGAAGTTCGAAAATACTTAAGAACAGGCATGGGACTATGTCAAGGCCAGACCTGTGGTAAGTTAGTCAAAAATGTTATTGCGAGGGAACTTAATGTGTCACCGATGACCTTAGAAGCAGCTGTTGGCAGAGCGCCAATGCGGCCGATAGAAATGAAAGTTTTAGCAAATGAAAAGAAAGGAGTGTGAATCGATGAATGATGCAGATGTAATTATAATCGGTAGTGGAGTCATCGGTAATGCAACAGCCTACTACCTTTCTAAAAAAGGCTATTCAGTCATCGTTCTTGAAAAAGGAGCACATATCGGAAATGGTGGTTCGACGAGAAACGGTGGAGGTGTTCGACAATCCGGGCGACATTCGGCAGAATTACCTCTTGCTATGTATGGCGTCAAGCATTTGTGGCCGACGCTATCCAAAGATCTAGGTGTTGACGTCGAATATTATCAGGAAGGTAACCTCCGATTAGGAAAGACGGACGACCATTTAAAAACACTTCAAGGATTAACCGATCGCGCATGTGAACAAGGACTTGATGTAAAAATGATTAGTGGAGACGAAGCAAGAGAAATCAACCCTTATCTATCAGAGGAAGTTATCGGTGCAAGTTGGTGTCCGACAGATGGACACGCCAATCCTTTATTAGTTACCTTGGCCTACTATAAAAAAGCGAGAGAGTTAGGTGCCCGATTTATAACAGGAGAAGAAGTTGTAGAGATTAGAAAAGTTCGAGGCCTTGCCAAAAAGGTGATTACAAAAAATAATAATACGTATACAGGAAATAAAATTATTTTGGCGGCAGGTTATGCAAGTCGAAAGATTGGACAAACGATTGGGGTGGATATACCCATTAAACAAGTCTTGTTAGAAGTTCTTGTTACAGAAGCTCAACCAGAAATGTTTTATCAAATGTTAGGAACAGCTGCAGCGGATTTTTATGGCCATCAAAGTACACATGGATCTTTTGTATTTGGAGGTACGTCAGGCCTTGATGCATATGCGATTGAAGATGAGAATCAACCGACGGTTAGCACAACGGCTTCCTGTATATGCAGAGGAATCATGAAATATTTTCCGAATTTAGCAGACCTAAAAATTATTCGAACATGGAGTGGCTATATTGATGATTGTGCTGACCATATTCCGGTTATGAGCCATGTGGAAGAAGCGCCGGGATTAATAATTGCCTGTGGATTTTCCGGACATGGATTTGGAATTGCACCAACGGCAGGTTTATTACTATCTGAAATGGCAATGGATCAAGAACCAACTCTTAATATGGATGCATTTCGATATGATCGATTTAAAACAAAACAATAATATGATTATGGAGGAAAAAAAATGACGAAAAAAATTGGATTACCAAGTGTTATTGCAACAGGCGTTGGATTAATTGTCGCAACAAGTTGTTTGATTATGTTATCCCAAGGTGTTGGCTTTGCCGGAAAAGGATTTATCATTGCTATGGCAATAGCTTGCTTTTTGAATATTTTAGTCGCATTTTCATTTGCGGAATTAAATGGGATGATGCCAATCACAGGAGGATTAGGTCAGTATACATTAGCCGCTATTGGACCTTTCCCATCTATGATTGCAGTTCTTGGAGGATATTTTATTTGTAATATTTTTGCAGGAAGTTCTGAAGCTGCGGTTATCGGAATTATAGCAAATTCAACATTTTTACCTAGCGTTTCACCAACGATAATAAGTTTAATCATTGTAGCGGCACTTTTTACGGTCAATTATTTTGGGGTTAAATCGTTCGCTAGAACACAGTTGCTTGTCACTGTATTTATGCTAGGATCAATGCTGATTTTGGCACTAACAGGTGCCTTTAGCTTAGGTGGCGGAGAAGTGGTTCAACAAGCGAATACTTCATTTAATCCAATGGGATTTTCAATAATATCTATGTCAGCCTTAGCCTTTTGGCTTTTTATCGGAATTGAATTTGTGACACCCTTAACCAAAGATTTGAAAAATGCAAAGCGGGATATTCCTCTTGGCATGATTCTTGGATTAATTATTCTCTTTGTTATTCAAACGATTATGGTTTTTGCAGTGTCAAAATACGTTCCCTATGACGTTTTACAAACATCAAATCAACCACATATGGAATTTGCAACGAATCTTCTTGGACCAAGGGGAGGACTATGGATGTCCATCATCAGTATTGGTGCGGTTATCAGTACACTAAATACTGTCTTTGCCGGTGTCTCACGAATGCTTCATGGTTTATCAAAAGGTGGAATGTTTCCAAAAGTATTTGCAAAAACCAATAAGTATGGAGTGCCACATTTAAGTTTATCGCTCATTGTTGGAATGATCGCTATAACAGTGATGACAGGAATTACGACAGCTCAAGACTTGACACGATTTATTTTAGCCGGTTGTCTCTTCTGGATGTTTTCGTACATAATAGCTCATATTAATGTCTTGGTCTTAAGAATTAAACGACCTGATATTGAGCGAAGTTTTGCAGTTAAACTTTTTGGATTACCACAGATTGTTGGTATTTTAGGAATGGTATATATGATGCTTAATATTATCGATGTCCCTGAATTAAAAGCTCAAATCTATTCAATGGCTCTAATCTTTGGCGTAGGACTTATTGTTTTCAGTTTTGTCTGGGTTAAGGTGGTCATGAAAAAAGGATTATTTGAAACTGTCTCAATCGAAAAAATTATCGAAGCTGATTCGGATATAGAAGATGCGCTCAAGTCAACATTTGAGCCGACATTTGAAGCAGAAGTTCCTATACTTGTGCCAAGTGTGTCTGAAGACTAAGTTTTGCCTTGATAGATTTTTTTAAAAGCATTACAATAGAATATAAATAAACATCAGGATAACTAAGTATATTGGCTTTGAAAGAAGGTATAAAAATATGGATTTTCAAAAAACACAAAAGACATTAAGGCGGTATGGCTACACGACCAAGTATTTTGAGACAAAAGAAGAGGCAGCAACATATTTAGAAAATACAATTGTTGGAAAGAGTGTGGGATTTGGAGATTCAAACACATTAATGGCCATGAACCTATATGATATACTTCGGGGATCAAATACAGTATTTGATCCCCAACAGTCTGTTGACAATGCATCTTTTTTAGAAATTGCTAAAAAAAGTTTGACAACAGAGATTTACATTAGCTCGGTAAATGCAATATCGGAAACAGGTGAAATGGTCAATATTGACGGAACCGGTAATCGTATTGCCGGCTCACTATTTGGACATGATAAGGTCTATTTTATATTAGGTATGAATAAACTAACGCCGACTCTAGAAGAAGCCATGTGGCGAGCTAAAAATATAGCAGCACCACAAAATGCAAAGAGGTTAGGTGTCAAAACGCCTTGTGCCATAAAAGGTGACCGATGTTACAATTGCTCAAGCCCTGAGCGAATATGTAATGGAACAGTTATCTATCAGAGAAAAATGGCGAATGTAGAGGCAGAGATTATATTTATCAATGAAATATTGGGGCTATAGGTTTATATTTCTACAAATACATTAACACTTTGTTTTTAAAGACGTGTTCGTCATAATCAATATTTAAATATCCGTCATGGCGATCGACAATATTTTTTATGCTTTTCATCCCGATGCCATGGTTTGGATTGTCGTATTTACGTGTTATAAAACGGTCGGCTTCTTTTTTGATAATGCCATCATAAGAATTAGCAGTCTCAATAATTAAACGTCCTTTATCATAGACAATAGAAATTCGAATCCAACGGTCGTGGGTTTTTAGTGTAGCCTCTAATGCGTTGTCGATGAGATTCCCGATAATTACAGCAATGTCAAATGTCGGTATGGATAACGCTACAGGTGTGTTAATCTCTACATTGATATCGATGTTCATAGCCTCAGCATTTTGAAATTTGAAGTTGATGATGCTGTCAAAAATAGTGTTTCCTGACTTTGAATATTCCTTGGTAATCTCACTTAGATCGGATAATTCAGATATGGTTTTTAATAGTTCCTCAGTATTGCCGGATGCAGCGAGAGGATACAAGGGTGCGATTCTGTTTTTTAAATCATGGCGTAAGGTTCGCATGTGATCAAGTGTTGCCTGCATCATTTCAACTTGATGTTCATAGTAACGATTTTGTTCTTCAGAAATACGTTTATTCATTTGGTCAACCAAAAGAGCGGAAATATTATCATATAAATAGAAGGTGAAAATATTAATGAGAATGGCGCTAATAATACAGATGAAAATAATCGTTCGAGACAATGAGGTGTTCATAAATACAGCAAAGAGCATGATGACAGATCCGACAGGTATAAAGAGTAGACTAATCCAATATGCACTTGGAATAGGGTACTCTTTTTTCACGTTTTTGAAACCTTTGACCGCAAAGACCATCCCTAATGAAGCAATTCGAACAACCACAACTCCAAAAGCAGACTCGTATTGAAAAGGAACAAGAAGATTTAGTTGCAAAGTACTGGTTAATAAAACAAAAAGCGCTTCAATACTCATTAATGAAAAATAAATAATCAAAATAGAGAGAAGCGATTTTTTGATATCGCCTTCATAGAGTAAGGTAATAAGAAAAAGAAGCAAAATATTGGCTAAGAGTACAATAAAAGGAAGTTCAAGTCCAACGTGTGTGAGTGTAATGAGAATAAAATATCCGATATAGGCAGCAATCTCAGTGGTCGGTTTGACTTTGCATTTGCTATAAAAAATACGAATAAATTTATACATAACATATGCTGAGACAAGATTTCCTAATATGTATACTAAGTAATAATTTTCAAAAAACATAGGGTTCTCCTTAGTTTAGGTTTATTTGCATTTTGCGAAATGCGCTACGTTTTGTTTTGCCGATAGGAAGAACAACGTTATTGGACATAACAACTTCTGTATAACGAATTATTTTTGCGTGTTTATAATTCATTAAATACGAACGATGGATTTGAAAGAACTGATAATCTAAAAGCTCTTTGGCAATAACATCTAAGTTTTCATAAAAGGTATCTTCAGATGTTGTTGTAACAATAACGATTTCCCGTTTTCGACTCTCAAAGTAGAGGATTTCACTAATGGGGATATTATACATATCATGGCCTTTTTGATATGTATAATAATGTTCTGAGATATTCAAGTGTTCTAGTGCGAGATTTAAGTCATCAATAACAGTGCTTTTTTGGATAGGTTTAGGAATAAAATGGAGAGGTTGCACATCAAACAATTGACGATCATACGAATCATTACCGGAGATATAAATAATCTCGGTTTTATAATCTTTCATTGTCTGACGAATATATTTACCGACCTCAACACCGTTCATTTGTCCCAATTCAATATCGAGATAAATGATATGGAAGGTGTTGTTTTGACGGATATAATCCAGTAAACTCTCACCGGTATAAAAAATATGGATATTTAATTTAATCGGTTCCACTTGAGCGTAATCAAGTAAAATTGTTTCAATCTGAGAACATATATATTTGTTATCATCACAAATAGCAATATTTATCATATGAAATCTCCTTGTAGTTCAAATTTCCTATATACTATTATAGCCTATTTCATAAAAAATATCCATTCGTTACATTTACAAGTACCGTTCGTTACATCGGACGGTTTTTGTAGGTTTTTTTTGGTATAATCTAAACAGGTTAAGAAAGGGGGCGATGATAATGAAACCTATGATATTAAAAGCTGGAGCAGTACTTGCAAGCGTAGCACTGACCGTTACTGCATTAAATGTGAATACAGCATGTTTGTTGTTTATTCATCAACCTCAGTTACCGGATAAAGCACAACAATTACGAAAGTTTTAAACGGTAAAACCTAAATATATGAGTGGGATCAATTATATATATTTTTTGAAATAGGATAACAGACAAGCTGTTATCTTATTTTCGTTTGCTGGGATTTTATTTTTCCAAGTACAACCATAATTGCGACAGCTATTATGGAGATACTAAGGCAATGCGCAATGTCTGTTTTTCCGATGAACGCAAATAGGAATGTTATGAGTAATAAAAATATTAGAATAACTCGGGAACGCTTTTGATATACACGCTGTTCAATGGCATCTAAAGGTTTGTTTGAGTCTTCCACAGGTGCAAGCAGGAAAATGAAGATAGATGCAAGCAAGACAAACGACAGATAGATTACCGGGTTCCATTGTAAATATTTCAATGCGCTCAAAACAATAATAATCATTGCTATGGAAAAGATATAACAACTTCCTTGTGTTCGAGCATGATAACCACCTGCCGAAGTTCGTAATAAACCATAGGCGATGGTAAACACAATCGCCTGCCAAAGCATCTGAAAAAGCAAGCCGACAATAACGACAGTGAGCATATTTAATACAAAAATACTACCTTGCCAGAAACCGTAATAGTATAAATCGTAGTCTTCTTTTTTTATGACATCCCCTTGCACAAGCTTGTCTGTAAAAAATTTTGCTAGTTTTTGCATTAGTTCCCCTCCTAAAGGTTGATATTCATATTATAACAGAATTATTATTTGTTGCACTAGAAAAATGCGAGGAGCGATTACATGAAATTTGCATCAAAATATTGTCGACAATTCATAATCATTTCTATAGTTATTTTATTTACCGTAGGATTTACTACAAATAAAACAAGTCAAGCCGCTGAAGTTCATCGGGTATTATTTATTAGCTCTTACCATGGAGCGTTTACGACGTATCCTGATCAAATAGAAGGACTTACAAATGTGTTTTATGAAGAAGGTATTTTGTTTGATATTGAATTCATGGATACCAACCGCTTTCACACAGAAGAAAATTATAGCAATTATTATCAATTTCTAAAGTATCGTCTAGATAATACGGAACCTTATGATGTTATTATTGTAAGTGATGATAATGGACTTCAATTTCTTATGGATCATAAAGACAATCTTGTCGGTGATATACCGGTTATTTACCTTGGGATAAATGACATGAATAGGGTATTAGAAGCCGGAAGTATACCTACTTTTACGGGAATATATGAATCGACTTCAATAAGAGAAAATTTAGATTTGGCAATGAAATTACAACCGGACGCGGATACGTTTTATGTCATTGCTGATAAAACAACCACGGGACAAGGAGATGTTCGTGCTTTTTTAGAATTGGGAAATGCGTATCCGACAATGAATTTTGAAGTGCTAAATTTTTCTGAGTTTTCATTGGATGAATTCAAAGAAAAAATCGGGCAATTGTCGACAGATGATATTTTGATTTACATGACAATGTTTCAGGACAAAGAAAACAATGTGTATTCAATTGAAGAGTCAGTAGACATATTGACGGAATCTGCCAATACACCGATTTATAGACCAACGATAGGTGGCGTTGGAAACGGATTATTGGGCGGTTATATGCTATCGTATACAGCTCAAGCGCAGATGGCGGCGCAGATGGCTCTCGACGTTTTAAATGGTGTATCTATTGAATCCATTCCTATTGTAACAGAAAGTCCTAACAAATATATTATTGATTATGAGGTTATGAAAAAATTTGGTTTGAATTTGGAGATGTTACCCAAAGATGCAAAATTAATCAATAAACCAATTGTATTTTTTGAAAAATACGAAGATTTGGTCATGCCTTTATCAATTGTATCGGGACTTATACTTCTTATTTTCGCGTTTTTAATTTTTGAAAACAGAAAAAATTATCGCCATGCTAAAGAAATGCGTGAGAAAAATGACGAATTGTCTGCACTATATGAAGAATTAGCTGCTTCTGAAGAAGAGCTACGTTATCAATATGATGAACTGAGCGAAAACCGTAAGCAACTTCTTAAAAGCGAAAAAGAATTTAAACACTTGGCCTATCATGATGATTTGACCGGATTACATAATCGTTCGGCGCTCTTTAAGAAATTAAGTGACATACTCAGCAAACGTCAGTATCAGGGAAGATTATATTCTGTTGATTTGGATAATTTCAAGTATATCAATGACACTTGTGGGCATAAACTTGGAGATGATATTCTTGTAACCATTGGAGAACGGTTCAAAGCGTTTGAAGACATCGGTCTTATCGTATCACGTGTAGGTGGAGATGAGTTTGTTATTATCCAATATTGGCATATCGAAAATCAACCAAAGATTAATGATATACATAAGAAAATTAATGCGATTGTTCAAAAACAAATTTTGATTGATGAAGAAGCTTTTCATATAAGTTGCTCGATAGGTATTGTCACTTTTCCGGATCAAGGTACACAGGAAGAAGAACTCATTCGAAAAGCCGATATAGCCATGTATCAAGCAAAAGCAAAGGGACGGGCACGACTAACTTTTTATAACGATTTTATGGAGACAGAGTCTGTTAATATTCTCGGAATACAAAATAGTATCCATAAGGCAATTGAGGAAAATCAATTCAAACTTTTTTTACAACCACAAATTGACATGCAAACAGAAAAGATAGTTGCTTTTGAAGGACTTATTCGATGGGACCATCCTAAGAAAGGAATCATTAGTCCGATAGAGTTTATCCCAATTGCAGAACAATTAGGTGTTATTCATAACATTGGACGGTGGGTTTATAATGCGGCTTGTCGTGATGTAAAAAAAATGATTACCAAACATTTTGTAGACATGAAAATTGCAGTGAATGTTTCTGTTGTGGAACTAACACGCATCGATTTTGAATCTGATTTTATGGAGTTACTTGATGAATATGATTTAGATGCTGATTGTATTGCTATTGAGCTAACGGAAGGTGTCTTTATGGAAGCCACAGAGATGCATTTGGATAAATTGAAAAAACTGAGAGAAAGTGGCATAAAATTGCACTTGGATGATTTTGGCACTGGCTATTCATCGTTGAAATATTTGATGGACTTACCTATAGATGTTGTTAAGATTGATAGAGAATTCATGAAAAATATTTCAAGCGATACAAGGGTGAAAAATCTCCTGCAAAGCATTATTCAAATTGTTCATAATCTTGACATGACAGTTATTGCAGAAGGAATTGAAACAAAAGAACAACACGATATTTTAAAAGCATTAGGTTGTGATATGGCGCAAGGGTATTACTACGCTAAACCCATGTGTTTTGAAGAGGCGTTAGCCTTGATTGAAGGTTGATGATTAGCTATATTCATGATATAATACAGCTAATATATTTTTCGGAATAGCTAAAATCAGGAGGCGGTTTTATGCGAGTACCTACAACAACGTTTCAAAATACCTTTGGAAAATATCTCAAACTTGCAATTGACGGGGAAGATGTAATTGTAACGAAGAATGGTCGCGGTGTTGCAAAACTTATCCACTACGATGATCCCATGGTATATGTGGTTAATGAAGAAGCGAGAGAATACTATATTCGAAAACGCGTGACATATGAAGAATTTATAGAGATTACTGAAAAGTCAGAAGCCAGATATGAGCTTATTGATGGAGAACTGTATATGTTGGCATCGCCAAGCCATTCGCATCAAATGATGGTTACAGATATTTTGGTTCAATTGTATACATTTTTTGCCGGAAAAAAGTGTATAGCCTTAACGGCACCTTATGATGTTAAGCTACACAATGATTCGCCATCATTTGAAGATGATCCTAATATTGTACAGCCTGATATACTCGTGATTTGTGATGAAGAAAATGTAGATGAAAATGATCGATATCAAGGAACACCTTCTCTTGTGGTGGAAGTCACGTCAAAATCGACGCGAAATAAAGATATTATTAAAAAGTTAAACTTGTATTTGAAAAGTGGTGTTGACGAATATTGGTTGGTAGATGCAGAAATGGGAATTATACATGTGTATTTTTTTGTGCATGGAGAGATTGGAAAAATGCATGTCGTTAAGATTGATGAACCTATTCAATCTCTTGCATTTGAAGGACTTGTTGTTAACCCTACATGGATAAAATAATGCCTAATTATTGCAAAAATAGTATGCAATAATTGGATATATGTTATAATGAAGACATGAAAAAGTTACTGAAAAATAGTCAAATAATTTAGGAAGGTGATTTGCTTGATGAACAAAGATCCAATGAGTAAAAACAAATTAGGCGACCCTTTACCGACTCGCAATGATACAACAGGAAAACATCCAGGAATAACGAGAGAAAACGGTGCTCCGGTAATAAGTAATCAAGATACAATGACGGCAGGACAGAGAGGGCCACAAGTTGTTCAAGATGCTTGGTTATTAGAAAAGCATGCACATTTTAACAGGGAAGTTATTCCTGAACGGCGTATGCATGCAAAAGGATCCGGAGCCTTTGGTGAATTTACAGTAACGAAAGATATTACCCAATATACAAAAGCAAAGATTTTTTCTGAGATTGGGAAAAAAACAAAAATATTTATGCGGTTTTCAACGGTTGCGGGAGAACGTGGTGCGGCAGATGCTGAACGTGATATTCGTGGTTTTGCAATGAAGTACTATACAGAAGAAGGAAACTGGGACCTTGTAGGAAATAATACCCCTGTATTTTTTTTCAGAGATCCTAAAAAGTTTATAGATTTAAACCATGCAATTAAGCGAGATCCGAGGACGAATATGCGAAGTCCGAATAATAACTGGGATTTTTGGTCATCTCTTCCGGAAGCGTTACTGCAGTTAACGATTACCATGAGTGACCGTGGTATTCCGTCATCCTATCGCTATATGCATGGGCATTCAAGTCATGCCTATAGTTTAATCAATGCAGATAATGAACGTGTATGGGTGAAGTTCCATTTTCGTAGTCATCAAGGCATTCAAAACTTGACAGACCAAGAGGCAGAAATGGTTGTGGCAAAGGACCGAGAAAGTCATCAACGGGATTTGTATACGGCCATTGAAAAAGGGATGTATCCAAAATGGACAATGTATATTCAGGTAATGACCCAAGAACAAGCGAAGCAGATGCCTTATAATCCTTTTGACTTAACCAAGATGTGGTTTAAAAAAGATTTTCCATTGATGGAAGTTGGTGTGCTAGAACTGAACAAAAATCCGGAAAATTACTTTGCCGAGGTCGAACAAGCTGCCTTTAATCCTGCAAACAATGTACCTGGTATAGGGTATTCACCGGACCGTATGCTTCAAACGCGTCTATTTGCCTATGGAGATGCCCATCGCTATCGTTTAGGTGTTAATCACCATCAGATTCCGGTCAATAGTCCTCAAGGTGTTGAACACCCTCATAGTTTCCATCGTGACGGACAAATGCGCGTGGACGGAAATCTCGGTAGTGAGAATCATTATGAGCCCAATAGTTATGGTAATTGGGAAGATCATCCGGAGATGGCAGAGCCTATGCAAGAAGGCGGGGATGTTTACCAATATGATTTTAGAGAAGATGACCATGATTATTATACACAACCGGGAATGATGTTTAGGAATATGAGCCCAGAGCAACAGCTGGTTCTTTTTGAAAATACAGCTCGAAATATGGGCGATTCTACATTACAGATCAAACATCGTCATATTACCCACTGTTATATGGCGGACCCTGAATATGGCAAAGGTGTAGCCAAAGCAATGGGGATATCCATTGATGATGTTAATTTAGAACCAATGGAATCGGACAGCTATGAGACATGGAAAAAAGATAATGCCCGTGGCTTTGCCGACCTTAATGAGCCAACAATGCCGGCGGATCCTGAATCAGCAAAAGATTTGCCGCCAAACGGTCGGGATACGAATGTTGATGATCCGGCCAGTTTGATGAGCTGGGAAGATGATCCGCAGCTATTGTAATTGGTGATAAATATTCAAAAAGAAACTGATACGGGGCAAGTAATCGGTTTCTTTTTGAATTCGATAAGAAAGCCCTTGACATTATTACTAGTTAGTAATATAATGTGTTTATGAAAGATAAAAAAACCTATGGGAAACATAATGATCTTAATTTAAAAACATTGATTGCCTTAACACGAAGTTTTCAGTCCGTGCGTAAGCGAGAGTTGACCACAATTCGAAGTGGAGGTTTGACAATAGCACAGTTTGCTGTTCTTGAAATCCTGTATCACAAAGGGGATCTTAGAATTGCAGATATTATTGCAGGGACACTTTCGACCGGCGGGAATATGACAGTGGTCATTGACAACTTAAGAAAAGATGGTTTTGTTACTCGTAAGAGAGATCCTGAAGATGGCCGGGCTAGCTTGATTTGTATTACTGAAAAAGGTCAGCAATATATGGCGGATATTTTTCCGGAGCATGTGAGTAATATTAGCAAGATTTTTGATGTATTATCGATGGATGAAAAGAATCAATTGATTCAGCTCTTAAAAAAGTTAAGTAATGGCGCAGAGTAATCACGCCATTTATCATAAGAAATTATTACTAGTTAGTATAAAAATATGAAATAATCTAAAAAGAAATGGAGTGTGTTTTATGAGTAAAGTAAAATTGACAGTTTTTTATTATAGTATGGGTGGTTCAAATTATCAAATGGCAAAATGGGCAGAAGAAGCCGCAATTGAAGCGGGAGCAGAAGTAAGAGTGGTTAAAGCCGCTGAGCTTGCGCCCCAATCAGTCATAGATGCCAACCCGAATTGGAAAGCACATATTGAAGCTACAAAAGATGTTCCCGAAGCAAGACTAGATGATCTTGAATGGGCTGATGCATTTATTTTTAGTGTACCAACCCGATTTGGTGTAATGCCTTCACAAATGAAACAATTTTTAGATACTGCAGGTGGTTTATGGGCAGAAGGTAAAACGGTGAACAAAGTGGTTAGTGCAATGACATCAGCAATGAATCCACACGGTGGACAAGAAGCGACACTTTTATCTCTATATACCATGATGTATCATTGGGGAGCAATCGTTGTAACACCGGGATATTTGAATCCTGTGACAATGGAAGCAGGCGGAAATCCATACGGAACTTCGGTTACCATTGGTCAAGACGGTAAAATGGTCGAAGATGTTGAAGCATCTGTTAAGTTTCAAGCAAAGCGAACCCTTGAAATCGCAGAGAAAATTGTAGGATAAGTGATCTTAAGTCTTCGCTTTCCAGGGGCAAAACTTTTTTTCTAAATAATCAAGAAGTAAAAAAAGAGCGACCCCCATTGTTCCGATGACAATGATACCGGCAAACATTCCGGAGTAATTCATTTTTAACCATTGGTCCATAATAAAATAACCAATACCATATTTGGTCGCGTAGTTTTCAGCAAAAAACAGCACAGAAATTGCTGTTCCAATACTTATTCTTAGTGTTGTAAACAAGTTAGGTAGGATTGCAGGCATTACAACATGCCGATAGACATCTTTTTTATCAGCACCTAATGACTTTATGGACAAATAGTATAAGGGGTGAATGTGATGAACGCTATCGCGGACAGATAAGGTGATTTGAAAAAATAAGATCAGGTAGATCAGGATAACTTTTGACGTATTGCCTAATCCAAATAGTAGCATGATGATTGGTAAAAATGCTATTTTAGGTACTGGATAGAGCGCATATACGAGGGGAGTTATCCATTGATCTGCCTTTTTGTTTTTTGCAATAATAATACCCGTTAAGCCTCCGACAAAAACCGCAAGGAGGATACTGGCGAAAACCCGAAGCAGACTGATGCTTAAATGTGAAAGCAGGAGTATAGCATGGGTTAGGATAAAGCCGAGGGTTTTTATGGGTGATGGAATAAAAGGCCATGCAGCAATAAAATGCATGAGACTCCATAAGATGAGTATTACGACGGAACTATATAAAAAGGGATGGCGTCGAATCAGTGTCATCATAATCTCCTTTCAAAAGTTTTCGTATTTGCTTTATGCGCAAAAAGTAAGCGTTGTTCTCACGCCATTGAGCTTGCCTATAATCCGAGTTATTAATTATATTGCGAATATTACCATTGTCATCCATGATTAGGATTGTTTCAGCCAAAAAAACAGCTTCCTCAATGCTGTGGGTAACTAAGAATAAGGAAATATCGGATTGGTGTAAGGTGGCTTTGAGCTGATCTTGCAAATCTTCACGGGTTAATGCATCTAAAGAAGAAAAAGGTTCATCAAGTAGAAGTAAATCCGGTGATGTGAGTCCGGCTCTTGCAATCGCAACCCTTTGTTTTTGGCCACCACTTAAGGCATTGGGATAATGGTTTTTATGTTCCCCTAAGCCTAATTGTTCAAGCAATTTCATTGTCTTGATTTGGACATCTTGGGGAAGTTTTTTAGGCGAATTGACTTGACCCAATTGTAATGGGAGTATGGTGTTTTCATAAACAGTTTTCCAAGGAAAGAGGCCATATTCTTGTAAAACGGTACTAATATTAAGGTTTTTCTTTAAATGTTTGTCTCCTTCTATACTTGCGTTTGGTGGTAATAAATTAGCTATAGCATATAAGAGACTTGTTTTTCCACAGCCGGAAGGTCCTAATAAGGCATACGTCGATTGAGTCTTTAATTCAAGGTTAAGGTTCGAAAAAACGGTCCTTGTATCATAGCAAAGGCTATAGTTTTTTAATGAAACTAAGGGTCTATAATGGGCATCATTGGTCATAAGATTCACCCCATGACGTATAACTTGGATGCTGAATATCCAGTAAAGATAAGATCCGTGCCACTGTTTGGTCAATAACGGTATCTAGAGATTCAGGATGGGTGTAGAAAGCAGGCACAGGAGGGAAGATTGTGCACCCAAGTCTTGATAGTTTTAACATATTTTCTAAGTGAATCGGTGAAAGGGGCGTTTCTCGAGTGACCATTATTAAAGGGCGACCTTCTTTGATGCATACATCGGAAACGCGTGTTAACAAGCTATCCGAGATTCCATAAGCGATTTTTCCTAGAGTTCCCATAGAACAAGGGGCAATGATCATACCATCTGTCTTGAAGGAACCACTTGCAATGGAAGAAAACATATCTGCATTATCGTGATAGATGAGGTCTTTGTCTATATATTGGCCTAGAATATCGTCTAAAGATTCGAGTTCATATTGAACCACTTTTTCACCTTGAGAAGATACGACGAGATGGACTTGATGATTTGCTGCCAGTAGTGCGTCGATGAGTTTAATACCATAGATACTTCCACTTGCACCGGTTATTGCCAAAACAATTTTTTTCATAGGACCTCCTAAAAGAAAATATCCACAGAGGCGGTTAATAATAAGACCATGGATATGATTTGATTCAAATGATAGGAAACAATATTCATCTTTCGCTTGTTGGTTGAATCGACGAAATGATGCTCCATAATTAATAAGATACCGCTTATGATTACCCCGATAAGATAAACATAGGATAACTGTGTGAAGAAGATCATGGACAGTAGGGTAATCCACATGAGAATGTGTAAGCCTCTTGCAATCCATAAGCTGCCTTTGAGTCCGAAGCGGGAAGGAATAGAATATAAACCCTCCCTTCGGTCGAAATCAATATCTTGGGTTCCGTAGATAATATCAAAACCGGCGACCCACATGGTTACAATAGCTCCAAGCAAAAAAGCGGGCAAAGCAAAACGTCCTTTGACAGCAAGCCAAGCACCAACCGGTGCACCGGCACAAGTAATGCCTAGAATAATGTGACATAACCATGTAAACCGCTTTGTATATGAATATAAAGTGAATAATATCAAAGCAATAGGGGATAAGTAAAAACATAATGGATTAATTTGTGCAGCGGCAAAAACAAAAAGTAGGTAACATACAAATGTTAAATATAAGGCTTCTCGTCGTTTGACTTTTCCGGAAGGAATATGGCGGGAAGCGGTACGGGTGTTTTTATGGTCAATATCTGCATCAACATAGCGGTTTAATGCATTTGCACCATTCCTGCCGGCAAAGAGGGCAACCATAATCCAAAAAAACAATATGGGGCGTGGCAAACCATCGGCAGCAAGAAATAAAGCAATAAGTGCAAAGGGTAAAGAGAATAAGGTGTGTGAAAACATAACTAATTCCCCGTAAAGATTAATTTTATTATATAGATGCCTAAGACTGTGTGTTTGTTTATTCGATTCCATAGGTCTTCCATTTCTCTGAGACTAAAGTTTGAATAGTTTCTGACATTTTAATATCATCTGGCCAAGGTCGAAGTAAGCCGTCTTTTTCGCCCTTTTTTGTGGCATCAATGATGAGGCATATGGTGTCGTCATCTCGGGTTCTATAAGTGATGTCCCTATTTGCATCAATGTTATTAAAGACTTTCCAACTGACGGTGCTGTAATTGTCCACTGAAACATCATCATCGACAAGGATAACATAACGATAGCTCAGCAGAGGCATATCCTCGCAGGCTTGACTCATCGGTAATATGTGAACAGATGTACTCAGGTCTACGTCGCTTAGCGGCAAGGAGGCAGAGTGTTCCAATGGAAGTTTTCGTGTTGCATCAATACCTAATCGATACCCCTGAAAAGCTCTATTTGAAGCATGGTCCAGTGCATCAAGAGGTCCTTCAGTAACCACATAATGACTTTTGGCATTGGCATGAATAACCATAGCTTCTAAGACGGCTTGATAATCATGAACGTTGACGCTTTCGTCAACGATAATCAACATTTTTGTATACATCATTTGTCCCAATCCCCATAAAGCATACATGGCCTTATTGGCATGTAATGGAAAGGCTTTTTTTATAGAGATAATAGCACAATTGTGGAAGACACCTTCTAAAGGGAAATCGATGTCGACTATTTCCGGGCATTGAACTTTCATCAAGGGTAAAAAAATACGTTCAGTTGCTTTTCCAAGATAACAATCTTCCATTGGAGGTTTTCCGACGATGGTTGTTGGATAAATCGGATTCTTCTTTCGGGTCATCTTGGTTAGATGAAAAACAGGATACATATCAGCTAATGAATAATAACCGGTATGATCGCCAAATGGACCTTCTAGCCGTTCTTCTTCAAGGTCGACATAGCCTTCCAAGATGAATTCGGCATGTGCCGGAACTTTAATGTCGCATGTAAGAGCTTTCACTAATTCAACCGGTCGTTTTTTTAAATAGCCGGCAAACAATATTTCATCAATCATCTTTGGAAGAGGAGCCGTGGAGGCATATATTGTTGCCGGATCACATCCCAGAGCCACGCATACTGGCATTCGCTTTCCTAATTTTCGGTATTTTTCATAAATTTCTTTTCCGTCTTTGTGCAAGTGCCAATGCATGCCCGTTGTTTTTTTATCGTAGACTTGCAAACGATACATCCCTACGTTTTGTTGTCCTGTTTCAGGGTCTTTGGTGAAAACGAGAGGCAAGGTAATATATTTGCCCCCATCTTGAGGCCAACATTTTATAATAGGAAGTTGGTCTAAATCAGGATCTTCAACAACCTCTTGACATGGTGCCGACTTTACGGTACGTGGAAAGATAAAAGGCAATGGAGCCAGTTTTGGTATTGCTTTTAGCTTTCCGACTAAGGAAGCATATGCACTCAGGTTCATAAAATCCTCAATCTGATCAGCGATATCGTCAAGATGCTTAACGCCCAAGCCCATCGACAAGCGCTCATATGTACCTAATGTATTTATAACTAAAGGATACTTTGATCCTTCAACATTTGTAAAAAGTAAAGCCTTACCATAAGCTTTTGAAACCCTGTCGGTTATTTCGGTAATCTCTAAATCAGGGCTGACTTGAGTGGAAATGGTAGTGAGTTGCTTATCTTGTTCTAAGGCATTCAGAAATTGAGGTAAATCTTTATAAGCCATGTTTATATCCTCCGTCATTGGTGGTTTTTTACATTAAAACCATAATTGTAATTATTGTAGCTGAAATCAAGAACACTGTCAACGCAGACCATAAATCAGCCCTAGACGTATGAATGAAGAATATGATAGAATGTTCTGTAGAGAAAATATTGGAGGATAAAAATGTGAAAAAATTCAAGAGTTTAAAATTTGCTTGTAATATTATGGTCTTATTGGCCTTTGTTATACTTTTAATGGGATGTAATAGTATGGAAAATAAACAATTGGATATCGGCATTATGTCAGACTTAGGAGCGGTACCGATTGTAATCGCAAAAGAAAAAGGTTTTTTTGAAAGAGAAAAAATTGACGTGAACCTAGAGGTCTTTCGTAGTGCGGTTGATCGAGACAGTGCACTACAAACCAATAATCTTGATGGAGCTATGGCAGATATGTTAACGATTTTCTTTTATCGAGAAGTAGGGTATGATATGAAGATGGTGTCAAATACCTATGGAAATTATAAGCTTGTTTCGTCACCGAATCTGACAAGCGAAGAATTTATGACAGTTGAGAAAAAGCAAGTTGGATTATCCAGTAATACTGTCATCGATTTTGCAACGTCGGTTGTTGCAGATGAGATGGGGTTTACAGATACATTGGATAAGGTTGCAATTCCTCAGATGCCTGTACGTTTAGAGATGCTTGGAAGCAATGAATTAAGTGGAGCGACCTTGCCTGAACCATTAGCAACGAATGCGATGATTGATGGTGGCGAATTGATTGGAGATACTGAAGGCCAAGGTCTTTATCCGGCAATCATGATCTTTTCACAAATGTCTATTGATGAAAAGACAAAGGAAATAGAGTCTTTTTTCATAGCATACAATGAAGCAGTTGACTATCTCAATGCAACGAATGCATCTGAATATTATGACATACTTGTTGAAGAACTTGGTTTTTCTGAATCGCTAGAAGGCATTTTTGAAATACCGGAGTTTGAACATATTGACGTTCCGGACCAAAAGACCTTTGATGTAGCTCAAACCTGGATGCAGGAGGCCGAATTAATTGAAAATGAGTATGAATATGAAGCAATTAGTCAGTTGAACCTGTTACCTAATCGTTAATTGGAGGAATGGATATGAATATATCAGGAACAAAAGTCGTAATAATAGGAACAGGTAATGTTGGAGCAACAACGGCATATAGCCTAACGGTACAAGGTGTCTGTTCTGAATTAGTGCTCATTGATCGTAATAAAGAAAAAGCAAGAGGAGAGGTTATGGATTTGCAACATAGTATTGAGTATCTTAATCGGAATATTCGCTTAAGTGTTGGTGACTATTCTGATTGTAAGGAGGCAAATATTGTTGTAATTACAGCGAGTGCTAGTATGGAGGGGGTTAAATCACGTTTAGATCTATTAGACAAAAACATACCAATCATGGACGATATCGTGGATCAAGTAATGGCAAGTGGCTTTGATGGTCATATTATTATTGTATCGAATCCGGTTGATGTTTTGAGTTATTATGTTTATAAACGTTCAGGGTTAACGAAAGCCCAAGTGATCGGTACAGGAACGTCGATTGAAACAGCGAGATTAAAACAGATTATTGGGGAACGTATGCGGGTAGACCCAAGAAGTGTCCAAGCCTTTGCTATGGGGGAGCACGGTGATTCACAAGTCGTTCCATGGTCTCATGTTCGTGTTGGAGGAAAGAGTTTTGATGATATCTTTGAAGATAATGCTCATCGCTTTGTGGAGATTGACAAAGAAAAAATTGTTGAAATGACGCGAATGGCAGGTCATGAAGTATTGAGTCGTAAGGGAAATACAGAATATGGAATTGCAAGTGCGACAACAGGCATCATTAAGTCGATTTTACGTGATGAGAATCAAATCATTACCGTATCAACCTTGTTAGATGGTGAGTATGGTGAATATGACGTATATTGCGGTGTGCCGGTTATTATCGGTAAAGAAGGTGTGATTGAAGTCGGCGAATATCGATTAACACCGAGTGAAAAGGAAAAGTTTCATGAAAGCTGTGAATTGATACGCTCATATATTTCTAAAAAAACTTCTTGATAAATAGTAAAAAAAATGGTAAAGTATTATATGGTTCAGGGAGTATAGCTCAGCTGGTTAGAGTGCTTGCTTGACATGCAAGAGGTCGCTGGTTCGAACCCAGTTACGCCCATAAAAAGCTTGTTTTGTACATAGAATGGTATAAGACAGGCTTTTTTATTATATTTTTTTATTATGGATGTTATAATACAAAGGATATAAATATATTAACTATGTTGAAAAAAGGAGTGGCGATTATGTTGAGTGAAGAAACAAAAAAACGTTGTGAATTATTAATAGAAAATAGAAATCGGGTCAAGGATGTTTTTCCATGGGACGGGGGTCTTATTCATTTAGCTTGTGCAGGAATTTTCACATCAAAAGATAAAACAGCAGATGAGACGACATTAGCTTCATGCAAACAATTGTTAAAACAAAAGGTTGGACCTTTTTCAAACTTTAGGAGCACTGCTCGTACTGCAATTGTGTCGATGTTAGCTGTAAGTGAGCATCCTAAGCGAACTTTGGATGAAGGGCTACTTGTCTATGATTTATTAAAAAAACGGTTTTGGAGTTCGACGCATCTTGCTCTTGCAGCAATGATAATAGCTCAAATGGTAGAAGTGTCAGATTATGAGCGTATTGCAGACCGTACGAAAGGAATTTATCAGCGCATGAAATCCGATCATCCATTTTTAACAGGGAGTGGTGACAGTGCATACTGTGCATTAATGGCCTTGTCAGAAAAATCAGACGGTGAATTAATTGAAGATGCAGAAAGATGCTATCGTATTTTAAAAGGTGATTTTTTCTCGGCAGATGCGGTTCAATCGTTGAGTCATGTACTCGCTTTAGCGGAAGGTTCAATTGAGGAAAAGACACAACGAACGATAGACTTATTTACCAAGCTTAAATCTGCAGGATATAAGTATGGGACATCTTATGAACTACCAACCCTTGGTGTTTTAGCTATGGAAAAGGGAAATCTAGCAGAGGTTGTTAATGAAATGATTGAAATTGATACATGGTTATCAAAACAAAAAGGTTTTGGATTTTTTACTGGAATCAGCAAAAAACAGCGGTTAATGTATGCAGGCATGTTAGCTATGAAAGGACAAGTCGATGGTGACACACTACAAACTTCAGCAATAACAAGTACAGTATCATTAATCATTGCGCAAGAAGCTGCCATGATGGCTGCAGTAGCCGCAAGCTCAGCTACGGCTGCAAATGCTTCGAATTAATGGAAATAGGAGATGAATGAATGGGAAAAATATTGTTTTTTGATGTCGATGGGACGTTGTTAAATTTTAATGGTGAGATGTCGCTATCGACTCAAATTGCCTTGAACAAAGCAAAAGAAAATGGCCATCATATTTATATATGTACAGGAAGAAGTCGATTTGCCTTACCTAGAAAGTTATTGCAATTTAATTTTAACGGAATTGTTGCGGCAGCCGGCGCATATGTGGAGTGTGAAGGTAGTACAATTTTTCATCATATTATGCCTAAAGAAGATGTCAATAAAGTGTTGGCTCTTTGTAAGAAGGAAGACTTAATGTACAGTTGTCAAACAAAAGATCAAATACTTATGACAGAAAAATCTAAGCAGAGAGTTATCGAATATTTTAAAGAAAAAAAAGGGTTACAGGAAGAACAAATCAAACAGATTCCTTTGTTTATCAATAATATGAATAAAGGGATTTCCCCTGAGATCGAAAAGAATATTGGATGTATTGAAAAGATTGTATATCGTATGAGTGCAATTCCCATTTTTAAGGTGAAAGAAACCCTTGGGAGTTCTATGGAAGTCACAATGCTTAGCTTTGAAAATGGAGATGAAAGCAGTGGTGAAATAACTTGCGCTGGAATTCATAAGGCTCTAGGTATGCAAAAAGTCCTTGATTACTATGGAGTAGAACAAAAGGAAAGTATCGCCTTTGGTGATGGACCCAATGATATTGAAATGATGCAATATGCGGGTACAAGTGTTGCGATGGGAAATGCAACAAAACGTGTTAAAGAACTAGCAGATATAGTCACAGAGCATGTTAATGAAGACGGAATTTTGCATGGATTAAAAAGATTGGAAGTCATATAATTGAGAATCAGTTATTAATAGTTACCAAGAAAAAAATGTTTTTAAAGTGAGTATTAGAAGTTTTGTCTAAAAAAATACAATTTTGCCTTGACAGTGAATGCATATAGGCTTATAATGAACTCAATAAGTTAACGCTCTTAACCAAATAAAAAGATGCACAAAAGATAAACGTGAAAATTGACACATTATAAGTAAATTGCATTTTTTTTACTTAATTAGTTAAAAAAGTTAATCAATTATTGAAAGTCTGATATACTATATATAAAAATAAAATAAGGAGTGATTAGATGACGGTTAAGGGCATTAATCAAAGTGGTTTAAAAATTTCAAATAGAAACAAAGTACTTCGAATTCTTCGACAAGGAAAAAGTGTATCAAGAAAAGATATTTCTGATCAAACCGGATTAACAAAAGCTGCAATATCCGGAATAGTATCTGAGATGATTGAAGAAAAAATCATCGTTGAAAAAGGAAGTCAAGATACAGGAACTGCAGGTCGAAAAAAAATTATGCTTGAGATTAACAAAAAGTATGGATATGTGTTAGGTGTATCTATTACAGATACGCATTTGATTTGTGTTATAGCAAATGTATTGGGTGAAACCATTGATGTCTTGTATCACGAACTTGATGTGGACCAATTGAACGATATGGAGAATTTTGTTGATTTAATCATCGAAAAATTATTACATATACTCTGGGAAAATTCATTTCCTAAAAATTGTATTATGGGAATCGGAATTGGCTATATTGGTTCACTTGATGAAATTAAAATTGGTTATATTGAAGAAAGTATCCGACAACGACTTAATATTCCCGTATATGCGGTCAACAATGTTAAAGCACTAGCAATGTCTCAAATGGATTTGTACTATGAAGAGACAAGTGAAAATTTTCTGTTTGTAAAGTATGGTCCCGGATTAGGTATGTCCATTGTAAGAAATGGTTCAATCATTGATGGGGTTGACAACAAAGCTGGTGAGATTGGGCATACCATTGTTGATATTAGTGCAAATACAAGTTGCCGTTGTGGACGAAAGGGTTGTTTAGAGTCATTAAGTTCAGAAAAGGGAATCATTAAAGAAATTGAAGCCCTTGGGGACAAATATAAAGATTTGATTATTGACCGCTCGCTTATAATTATTGATTATGAAAAAGTTAATTACTATATTAAAGCAAATGATGAAAAAATATTAAATATTTTTGAACCACGGTACAACTATTTTGCAAAAGCCTTAGCCAATAGTGTTATTTTATTCAATCCTGAGTATGTTTCATTATATGGCAATGTATTTAGTCAACCGGAACTTTTTGAAATGATTTCGAATTTAGTGAGTTCCTACTTAGGGCCAAAGACAAAAGTGATTATGACACTTTCGAATTTAGATCCAAGAAACAGCGCAATCGGACCAGCATCCTATGCCCTTAGAGAATTGTTTTATCATAGTGGCGGATATCAACAACAAATTATGGAGGAAGAATAAATGAAATTAGTTAGCAATAAACATTCTTTTTCAATCAGTAATCATCAAGATGTGATTATTGAACATAAACAAGAGAGTCCTTTTGTTTATGTAGGTAAGGCAAAAGAAAATATTCAACAAACGTATGGAGATTTTGATATTTCAGAGAAAATTATTGAAAGAATACCTTTAAATGATTTAGAAATTAATGACAATATATATTCGTTTAAAAATGGAGAATATAGATTAGAATGTCAGATTGATTTTAACGAAGATGAAGTTGTAATTAGTAATATTAAAATGGATGAGAAGTTTAATCGAATTTATTTTAAGATTGCTTCGAATGAAAATGAACGACTATATGGATGTGGCGAACAGTTTTCTTATCTGAATTTAAAAGGACGGGAATTTCCGATTTGGACATCAGAACCTGGTGTTGGGCGAGATCGAGAAAAACTCTTAACATATCAAGCAGATTTAATGGGTGTTGGTGGTGGAGACTATTATACAACGAATTTTCCACAAGCAACCTATATATCCGATTCAATGTACATGCTTCATATGGATACATCCCTCTATAGTGTATTTGACTTTTCGGAAAAAGATGTTACAGAAATCTGTGTATGGGGAATACCTGAAAAACTAACGATTTATTCTAGGAATTCTTTTGTTGAAATAATGGACTTAGTCACAGAGAAATTTGGCACACAACCCAAATTACCGAGTTGGTTGCTAGATGGTGTGACCTTGGGAATGCAAGGTGGAACTGATGTCGTATATGAAAAAGTACGTCAAGCCTTAGACTATGGGATTAATGTGAATGCTGTCTGGTGTCAAGATTGGGTTGGAAAAAAAATAACGTCATTTGGTAAACGCCTTTTTTGGAAATGGGAAAAATCCGATGAGACATATCCAAACTTAGAAAAACTCATCGCTGACTTAAAAGAACAAAATATTCGTTTTTTAGCATATATTAATTCATATTTAGTTGAAGGAACTGATATGTTTGACTATGCAAATGAAAAAGGCTATTTTGTTAAGAAAAGCAATGGACAAGCCTATATCGCGGACTTTGGAGAATTTCATTGTGGAACCATTGATTTTACAAATGAAGAAGCCAATGCATGGTATAAGGAAATCATAAAAACAAATATGATTGACTTAGGAATCAGTGGTTGGATGGCAGATTTTGGAGAATATATCCCAGTCGATGCAGTTTTTGCAAATGGGAAAACGGGTAAAGAAATGCATAATATTTATCCTGCATTATGGGCCAAATGCAACTATGAAGCGGTTAAAGAGCGGGATAAACTTGGCGAGGTTGTCTACTTCATGCGTGCAGGTGGCGTTGGAAGTGCAAAATATAACACACTATTTTGGGCAGGAGATCAAAGTGTAGACTTTACACTTCATGATGGGATTGCATCAACAATACCGGCAGGATTATCTTTAGGTTTAATGGGGAATGGGTTGACACATTTTGATATTGGTGGATATACATCATTATTTGGAAACGTACGAACAGAAGAAATGCTTCTAAGATCTTTAGAATACGCTGTTTTTACACCATATATGCGGACACACGAAGGAAATCGACCAGATGAAAATTTCCAGTATAGTGATACGGAGAAGAGCTTAAAGCAATTTGCAAAATCAACGGAATTACGACATAAACTTTTACCTTATATCGAAAAAGTGATTGAAGAAAATGCAACATTTGGTTTAGGAGCAATGCGACCGCTTCTCTTGCATTATGAGGATGAAGCGTGTCTAGATGTTGCTTATGAATACCTGTTTGGGCGAGACTTGTTAGTAGCTCCGGTTCATGAGGCAGGACGAACAGATTGGGAAGTATACTTACCAGAAGATACCTGGGTACATCTATTTACTAAAGACGTTTATCAAGGTGGAACATATACAGTTTCAGCTGAAATAGGAAATACACCGGTATTTTATCGACAAAATTCAGAATTTAATGAGTTATTTGCAACTATATAAACCCTTATCAAGGATAAACATATAAAAAGGAGATCTTATGAAATTTTTCTTAGACAGTGCAAAATTAGATGAAATCGAATACGCTTATGAATTTTTAGGTATTGATGGAGTAACTACAAATCCAAAACATATTAAGTTATCGGGAAAGCCATTTGATAAAGTCATTAAAGAATTAGCAGAATGGGTTAAGGATAAAGGCATTAAAGATTCAAGTGAATTTCCAATATCAATAGAAATCAACCCACATTTAGACGACTGGGAAGAAATGTATAAAGAAGGAAAAGAATACGCAGCAATATGTAAAGCTTTTGTTATCAAGATTCCATCAACAGAACAAGGGATTATTGCAGCGAGAAAGCTTGAACAAGAGAACATTCGAACCAATGTAACATTAGTTTTTTCTACAGCTCAAGCGCTCATGCCAGGAAAAATCGGTTGTAAATTTGTATCACCATTTGTCGGATGGAAAGAACAATATGGAGATGATTGTACACAATATATTAACGAGATTTCAGACATCTACGCGACTTATGGATTTGAGACAGAAATTATCGTTGCAGCCTTAAGAAATCCTAAGCAAATTAAAGATGCTGCTGTTGCAGGAGCAGATATTGTAACTTGTGGATTAGCGGTATATCAAGATGCAATGAAGAATCCATATACAACATATGGTTTAGATGTATTCCGCAACGCATGGGATGAAACAGTAAAGGAGTAGAAAAATGAAAGAATTTAAAGCCTTATATTTACCGATTGGTGTTCCTACGTTTCATCGTGAGAGCATCCAAGAACAGTTTGAACAATCAGTAGAATTGCTAAAAAAAATATCCGATCAAATTGAATGTCCGGATGAACCATTACTATCAATCGATGCAGTAAAAAGTTTTATCGAAAATAAAACAGCGGATTTAATCATTATTCAAAACAATGCATTTGCCCATTCGGATTATGCTTCTGAAATTATGCGAACGCTTGATGGGGATGTCTTACTTTGGACATTGCAAGAACCGGTTATTGATGGTGGACGATTAAGATTAAATTCATTAACAGGTGCTTATTCAGCAGGAAACTTAATGTATAACTTAGGGAAATCAGCATTTGAATATATTTGGGGGGCGCCTTCAGATCAACGTGTGATTGATAAAATTCGCTCAACAGTGAAAGCTTCAAAATTAAAAAAAGACTTAAAGAGCATGACAATAGCATCGATTGGTCATACACCGCCAGGCTTTGGCTTTGGTCGTGGTTTAGATGCAGAGATAGCCCGCTATTTTGGTATGCGCCATATTGCCATTGAAGCCCGTGAGTTAATGACAAAAGCAAGATCCTTTAGCGAAGAAGAATGTAAGTCATATATGGAAAATGCACAGGAACGTATGTTAAATCTTGATTCGATACCAAGAGAAAATGTCATCGATTTTGTTCGATTATATAAAGCTTATAATGAATTTGTAGAAGACAACGATGTAGCTGCAGTTTCTTCAAGATGTTGGCCGGACTACTTTGTCGAGTACGGAACACCGGTTTGTGGTGTTTTAGGTATGCTTAATGATAATAATGTAGCCGCTTCTTGTGAAGCCGATTCTTATGGAGCTCTCTCAATGCTTATAGGAATGCAATTGACAGAACAAAGTGTATTTTTTGGTGATCCGGTATCCTTAGATGTTGATGAAAGTACCATTACTTTTTGGCACTGTGGTACAGCAGCTTGTAGCTTAGCCCATACAAAAAAAGGTGCTCAAACAGGTGTTCATCCAAATCGTAAAATTGGACCAACCATGGAATTTGGTTGTAAACCGGCGGAAAATGCAACGGTATTTCGCGTAGGCCGAAAGCCGGACGGAAGTATACGTTTCTTCATAAGCCGTGGCGAAGTTCTTGATAAAGAACAGCAATTTTTAGGTACATCCCTTGTATTTCAAACCAAAGAAAAATCGATTGATATCGTAAACGCAAGTGTGAAGGATGGCTGGGAGCCACATTATGTCGTAGCATATGATGATATAAGTGAAGAGTTAAAAACATTGGCAACATATTTAAATGCAGAGATATGTGAATACTAAGGAGGCAAACATGACTGTTTTAAAAGAGACAAGCGTAAAGACAAAAACAAACTTTTGGAATGATTCCTGTGATTTAAAAGATTTAGATTATGCATTGGAAAATAATTGTATTGGCGCGACAACAAATCCGATTATTGTCAAAAAAGTTCTTGAAAATAACATGGATACATATGAAGAAATTCTCATTAATGCCATTAAAGAAAATCCAACAGCGACAGAAGATGATATTGCTTGGAAAATGATTGAACGTATGGCATTAGACGGTGCTAAGCGATTAGAGCCAATATTTGATCCTAAAACAGGAAATGGACGTATTTCGATTCAAACAAATACAAAATATTGTAAGAATCCAAAATTATTACTTGAACAAGCCTTATATTTTAATACACTAGCACCAAATGTCCAAGTGAAGATTCCTGCAACAAAGGCAGGGATAGAAGCTATCGAAGCAGCAACATATGCAGGTATTTCTATTAATGCAACGGTTTGCTTTACAGTTCCACAAGCTGTCGCAGTGGCAGAAGCCGTTGAACGTGGACTTAAGCGTCGTGAAGACGAGGGAAAAGATAATACGGAAATCACACCAGTATGTACAATCATGAGTGGTCGTACAGATGATTACATGAAAAAAGTTATGGCAACACAAGATCGTCTTATAGATGCTGAAGCACTGGAGTGGGCCGGAATTGCTTGCTGCAAAAATTATTATCGAATTTATAAAGAAAAAAACTACAAAACAAAACTATTAACGGCAGCATTTAGAAATATTCATCATTGGATAGCTTTAGTGGGTGGCGATATTCTAGGTACAATTCCGGTAGCCTTCCAACAAAAAATTAATGGTAGTGATATTGAGGTTGTTGAAAAAATGGATGTTCCGGTAAAAGAAGAGTGGTTAGAACAACTAAAAACCATTCCTGAATTTATTCAAGCTTATGAGCCGGACGGAATGACTCCGGATGAATTTGATTCTTATGGAGCCACATTAGATACACTCATACAATTTAGCGAAGGTTATGATGATTTAGTTAAAATTGTTAGAAAGTATATATTGAGATAATGGTTATGAATAGAATAGACAATGTGAATTATAAAGTAGATAAAATACGAAAAATCTTGTCTGAAAGTAATTTTGATGCAATCGAGATTACTTCACAAGCAAACTTTAGTTATATAAGCGGTGGACGTGGCTTTATCGGGTTGGCATCAACAGCAGCATGCGGAAGTCTACTCATAACCCAAGAAAAAGTTGTTCTGATTAGTGAAAATATTGAAATTGACCGCTTATATAATGAGCAATTAGATGCACATCCACAGGTTGAAAAAGAATCTTTTCCATGGGACCAACCACAAAAAAGAGCCTTGATTATGGAAAGTTTGACAAAGAATTTAAGACTAGCTAATGAAAATGATTTAGCAGCTGAACTCTTTTCAATTCGGACAGTAATGTCACCAGATGATATTGAACAAATAAAGCAACTCTCGTTGGAGTCAGCAAAAACTTTGGAAGATATCTGTAAAAGCCTACGACCCGGAATGACAGAATATGAACTTGCCGGACAAATTTCAAAAGCCCTTTGGGAACAAAATATTGAACCCATTACGATATTAATAGGTTTTGATGAACGTGCATTATCCTATCGCCATCCGGTTATGAATGGAGCAAGACTCAAAAACTATGCTTTAATAGGTATATGTGCACGACGTAATGGTTTAATCACATCAATTTCTAGAGATGTACTCATTGAAGCCGATGATGCAATGATAGAAAAACATGTAAAGTGTGCTCGAGTTAATGCAAGGTTTCTTGATTCTTTAAAGATTGGAAGCACATTAGGTCAAGCATATCAAAAAGCGGTTCATGTTTATGCCAAAGAAGGCTATCCAGGTGAAGAAAAATTCCATCATCAAGGTGGTTTGACAGGATTTATACCCCGAGAATTAAAAGCAATGTCAGACTCAAAGCATCAAATACGAGAAAATGAACTTTATGCTTTTAATCCGACCTTACAAGGTGCAAAAGTTGAAGATACCGTGCTTATAACAAAAGAAGGAATCGTTAATTTAACGGATACAGGAAATTATACGTATGTTGATATTGAGATCAACGGGAAAATATATAAAACACCAACCGTTTACGTAGTAAAAAAATAAGAGGTGATTGAATGAACAAGTTTAATTATTACATGCCAACAAAATTAGTTTTTGAAGATGGTGCCATTCAGCAACTGGGTGAGCTTGTTACAGGTGACAGTTTATTAATGATGTGTGATCCGTTTTTATATAACAATGGTATGGCTGAAGAAGTAGCCAAACAAACAGGAATTACCAATGTCGTATATTTTCATGAGATTGAACCCAATCCATCATGTCAAACCGTGGATAAAGCAACAACTTTAGCTAGAGAAAATAAAGTGAATGTTGTCATTGGATTAGGTGGCGGAAGTGCCATGGACGCGTCAAAAATGGTATCATGCCTTATAGATAATGAAGGAAGTATACTAGACTATTACAGTTCAGGAGATCGAGAACTTAAACCAAGAAAAGCCCAACTGATCTGTATTCCGACAACAGCAGGGACAGGCAGTGAAGTAACTAACATCGGTGTTTATACCAATAAAGATACAGGGATTAAGATGCCCTTTGCTTCACCATACTTTTGGCCGGATATCGCACTCGTTGATGCTGGGTTGACCCATACATTACCGGCACATATTACAGCGTCAACCGGAATGGATGCATTTACCCATGCAATTGAAGCCTATTGGAGTGTTAATGCTAATCCGATTTCAGATGCTTTATCCATATCGGTTATTCGAACAATTTTAGATAATATCGAAACAGCAGTTAAAGATCCAACCAATGTTGAAGCAAGAAAAAATATGGCTTTTGCAAGCGTCACAGCGGGTATTTCTTTTAGTCAAACAAAAACAACAGCCATTCATGCAGTGAGTTTTCCTTTAACCGTTGACTTTGGAGCAAGCCACGGATTGGCATGTAGTATTACACTTCCTGCCTTCACAAAGTTTGTTTATCAGGGAAATGTTGAAAAAATGGACTATTTAATGACTATTTTGGGATATGACTCAATTGATGCTTTCGTTGAGCGATTAGGGTCAGTTATGACAAACATTGGTTTACAGACACGACTCAGTGAATTAGGTGTTAAAGAGACTGACTTAGACCATATTGTTGATGTATCCATGAAGGCAGCGCTTATAAACTTTACACCTGTGAAAGTAACACGAGAGAACCTGTACATCCTATTAAAATCCATACTTTGAGGTGGCAAAATGAATACAACGAATTATTTAGAGAATCAAGCAATTGAAATTAGAAAATTGACAATAGAAAGCATTGGAAAGCTTGGTGTCGGTCATATTGGTGGAAGTCTTTCCATATGTGACTTGTTATCTGTTTTATATTTTGATGTGATGGACATTGATGCCAATGACCCAAGCAAAGAAGACAGAGACCGTTTTGTTCTTTCAAAAGGACATGGTGGACCGGCTTTATATGCAGCATTAGCTTTAAAAGGATATTTTGACAAAGCCTTATTAGATACATTAAACCGACCCAATACAAAATTACCCAGTCATTGTGACCGAAGCATGACACCTGGAATTGATATGACAACCGGTTCCTTGGGGCAAGGGTTCTCGTGTGCAGTAGGACTTGCTATTGGTGCGAGAATGCAAAAGAAAGATTATTGGACATATGTTTGTATTGGCGATGGTGAGTCTCAAGAAGGCCAAGTCTGGGAAGCGGCCATGTTGGCAAATAGTCAAAAATTAGATCGTCTTATCGCATTTACGGATTATAACAAAATGCAAATTGATGGTTCTATTGAGGAAGTTAATGGATTGTATCCATTAGATGATAAGTGGAAATCTTTTGGCTGGCATGTACAAGTGATTGACGGTCATAATATTGAAGCTATTCAACGCGCCATTATTACAGCAAAAAACATGCGTGGAAGGCCATCGATGATTATTATGGATACGATTAAAGGAAAAGGTGCATATTTTTGTGAAAATGAAGTGTTCTCACACAACATGCAAATATCTGAAGAACAATGGAAACGTGCAGTTAAAGAGTTAGATGAGAAGAAGGTGATATAATGCAACTTACAGGACGATGGATGCGAGAAATTATGGTAGATTTGCTTCTGGAAGAAGCGGAAAAAAACGAAAAATTATGTTACCTTGAAGCAGATTTAATGCTAGCAAGTGGAACCCATGAATTTAAAAATCGCTTTCCGGAACGAATGATTAATGTTGGTGTTGCTGAAGCAAACTTGATTAGTGCAGCTGCCGGACTTTCGGTTTCCGGAATGATTCCTTTTACACATACATTTACAGCCTTTTCTACACGTAGGTGCTGTGATCAAATAACAATCAGTGTAAGTTATGCAAAGAATAATGTGAAGATTATTGGTAGTGATCCGGGGATAACGGCAATGCTTAATGGCGGAACACATATGAGTATGGAAGATGTTGCGATTATGCGTAATATACCTGGTATGACTGTTGTTGAACCGGTCGATGGTGTGTCGTTAGCCGGCCTATTTCCACAGATTGTTGAGCATGACGGACCGGTTTATCTAAGACTTTTACGTAGAGAAGCACCGATTGTCTATGAATCAGGAGCGACCTTTAAATTAGGTAAAGCGAATGTGCTAAAAGAAGGTAAGGATATTACCATTATTGCTAGTGGTATTATGGTTCATGAAGCAATCGTGGCGAGTGAGATGTTAGCCAAAGAAGGTATATCTGCAAGTGTCATCGATATGCATACGATTAAACCCTTTGATAACGAAGCTGTAATTGAAGCAGCTAAAAAGACAGGAGCCATTGTAACGGCAGAAAATCATAATATTTTAAATGGTCTAGGAAGTGCAGTAGCGGAATGTTTATGTGAAAATCACCCAGTGCCTATGAAACGCCTTGGAGTTGAGGATCACTTTGGAGAAGTGGGAATGCAAGATTTTCTTGCTGAGAAATATGGATTAAAAGCAAAAAACATTGTAGATAGCTGTAAAGAAGTTTTAGCAAAAAAGGAGAAGAAGGCATGAAAAAAATAATTATAGGATCCGATAAATCAGGCTTTTTTTTAAAAGAAGCTGTAAAAAATACTCTGATTGAAGAAGGATATGAGGTTGAAGACTGTGGAACACTTGATGTAGAATCTCCTTATCCCTTCCATCAAGTTGCACCAATTGTAGCCAAGAAAATTCAAGATAAAGAATATGAAAAAGGTATTTTATGTTGTGGAACAGGTATGGGAATGGCCATTGTTGCCAATAAATTTAAAGGCGTACATGCAGCTGTTGTAGAAAGCATCTATGCAGCAGAAAAATGTCGTGCCATTAATGATGCAAATGTCCTTACAATGGGCGGTTGGATTATTGCTGAAAACATGGGCATTGACATCGCTAAGAAGTTTCTCAATACTGACTTTACAGAAGGTCTTGAAGAATGGCGGCAAGATTTTTTGAAAAAAGCACGAGATGAAGTGAAAAAAATCGAAGCCGATAACTTTGACAATAAGTAATCGTTAGCTGGAGGTAGCATGGAGAAGAAAGTTTCGAGACTCGGTTTATTAACGCTGTCAATTGGTGGAATGGTTGGATGGGGAGCGTTTATGCAACCCGGACTCAAGTTTTTACCTGAGGCAGGGGTATTAAGTACTATGGTTGCTATGCTTATCGGTGTCATCATGGTATCAACAATTGCAGCATGTTATGGAATCATATTAAATAAGTCACCAAATTCGACAGGTGGGGAATATTCATATAGTAAACTTGCATTTGCAAGGAAACATACTTTTGTTGTCGGATGGTTTTTACTCATTGTGTTTATAGGTATAGCGGCATTAAATACAACGTCTTTCGCGCTTATATTCAAAAATGTTTTGTACCCAGATACTGATTTTATTCAATTATATCAGGTAGCTGGATATCCGGTTACACTTGGAGAAGCGTTAATTAGTGTCTTGGTTATTTTGATTTTTAGTTGGTTTATGTTAAAAGGTGTTACTGCGGTAGTACATGTTCAAAATGTAGTGACAGTTGCACTGATTATCATTGTTTTTTCAATCTTTTTCTTTGGATTGGGAAAAATGGATTTTACAACGGCACCATTAAATGTTCATTTTGGACAAGGGCAAATAAAGCTAAGTGAAATCATCTCAATTCTAGTTATAACACCTTGGGCATATTATGGTGTTTCCAACATACCAAAGGTAGCAAGTGAAGCCAAACTACCATATAAAGAAGTGATTTTCTTGACGGTTTTATCCTTGGTTTGTGGATTTTTTATCTATCAAATATTACTAGTACTAACTGCATCTTCGTTTTCAAGAGCCGACCTACAGGGATATAATGGATGGGCAACAGGTGAAGCAATACGTAACTTATTTGGTACACCGGGATTGTTTTTAGTCACATCAGGTCTTGCTTTTGCTATTTTCTCAGGTGTCAACAGTTTCTTTATGGGAGCTACACGGGTGATGTATAGTATGAGTGAAGATGGATTATTGCCACCACGATTTTCGTTAAAGCACAAAAAATATGATACTCCCTACCATGCAATTGGATTTATTCTCATTATTATTGCTGCAACGCCTTTTTTTGGGCGACAAGTGATTGGGTGGATTGTTGGAATGGCAGCATTAGGTGGAGCGATTATCTTCTTTTATACGTCATGGACGGCATTTAAGATTAGTCAAGGATGGGAACGAATTGTTGGTTTAATGGCAACTATTTTTAGCAGTATTTTCATCTTGCTTCTAGTTATACCAACGTCACCGGGTTTTTTGTCGAATGAGTCGATTGTAGCCCTTGTAGTTTGGTCAATCCTAGGCCTTGTATTATATAAGATGAATAGTGAAGGAAGGAGTTCTTATGGGAAATAAACGCGGTTCTTATGGCATGTACATGTTTCGGCAAAAGAGTGTGCCCTATTTGTTTTTAGCACCGAACCTTATTATATTTTTAGTATATATTATTACACCGGCAATTATGGGGATCTATTATTCATTTACACGATTTGATGGTTTAAGAGATCCGGTATTCATTGGTACAGCTAATTACGTTAAGTTATTTACAAAAGATCCGAAATTTATTGATGCTTTGTTGAATACGATGAAATATGTAGCAGTAACAATCCCTTTAATTTATATAGTCTCCCTTGTATTAGCAATGATTATTATACAAGAGATACGCGGGAAAGCATTTTTCAGAGCAACATTTTATTGGCCGGTAATGATTTCATTTATTGTAGTCGGTGTTATGTGGCAATGGATTTTTGGGGATACATTCGGAATTTTTAATGCGATTTTGGAGAAAATTGGTATCGGTCGTATTCAGACCCTTACAAATCCCAATTTTGCATGGTGGGGTGCTGTATTTATTATGGTTTGGAGTAAAGCCGGCTATTACATGATTATATTTATTGGCGGATTGTTAAGCATTCCAAATACATTATATGAAGCAGCTAAGATTGACGGAGCCAATACGATTCAAAAGTTCTTCTACATTACACTTCCGGTCATTAAGCCTACGAGTTTGATGGTTATTATATTAGCAACCATGCAAGTCTTTAAAGTCTATCCGATGATGGTTACATTTACTAGTGGTGGACCCTACAATGCAACACGGTTTATTGTGCAACATATCTATGAAGCAGCCTTCATGGGGAATGAAATTGGTTATGCAAGTGCAATGAGTGTTGTCATGTTGGTTATCGTAACAATCTTTTCGGGAATTAATTTTATTTTAAACAGGGAGGTTGACTAGACATGAAAAAATCCAATAAATTTACAGTGTTTTTATATGTTGTTGCTATTTTCTTCGTGATGATCTTCCTGCTACCGGTACTTTACATTATTATGAACTCATTTAAATCAAGTGCTGAATTGTTTTCCGGAGGAGTATCGTTTTTTCCAAAAGAATGGACGTTGGACGGCTATATCGATGCAATTGGACAAGGTGATTTTGGACGTTATATTTTAAACTCAGCTTTTGTAGCCATCATAAGTACAGTGATTATGGTTATTATTAACACAATGTCAGGTTATGCACTTGCTAAGTTCAAGTTTAAAGGTATGAATGTGATTATGATTATTATCTTATCTACAATCATGTTACCCCTTGAAGTCATCATGGTTCCGATCTTTGACATGTTGAAATTAACGGGACTTTATAATAGCTTGTGGGCTTTGATTATTCCACCGGCTGCAACGCCGACAGGAATATTTATTATGCGACAATTTTTAGTAACGATTCCGGATGAGTTGATGCAAAGTGCACGTATTGATGGAGCGGGTGAATGGCGAATCTTTACTTCGATTATTATTCCAAACGCCAAACCGGCCATTGCTACACTCGGTATTTTCTCCTTTATGTGGAGATGGAATGATTATGTATGGCCATTGATTGCAATCAATGATCCGAAGAAGTACACCTTGCAATTAGCTATTTCGAACTTTTCGGGAGAATATGCAGTGAATTGGAATGCCATGTTAGCCATGTCAGCGATTTCAATGATTCCGATGCTTATTATTTTCTTGATCTTCCAAAGACAGTTTGTTCAAGGTACGGCTACAAGCGGTATGAAAGGTTAACTTATAATATTTATTGTGATAATTGAAGTTTTTATCACAACTAATATAGAGCTAGGTGCTCGTTAAAACACCTTAAAGTATTATCATCTATTAATTTAATAATTGGAGGAGGAACAAAATGAAAAAATTAAGTTTATTATTGGTACTTGTATTGGTTATGTCTCTATTTGCAGGCTGTGGAAGTGATGACAATGTGCGACAAGATACAGAGCAAGGCACACAGCAAGATACAACGACGGCAGACGATAGCCAGACTACAGACGGAAACGATGCGCAAGCACAACCATCAGGTGATCCACTTCAAATGCTTTGGTGGAATGACGGTGTTGAAGGGAAAGTTATGCAAGGTGTCATTGACGACTTTACTGCAGAAACCGGCATAGAGATTGAATTGGTTGTTTTAGCTTATGATGATTACTCAGCTAAAGTAAAAACAATGATTCGTGGCGGTGAGTCACCAGCCCTAATGCGAGCAACAGAAGGACATATTGCGGAATTCAAAGAGTTTTTAGTACCATTAGATGATGCATTTAATAAAGATGATTACACAAATGTTTACTTTAATGCAGCAGGGGAAGCTATCGTACTTCCTATGGATGTAACTGCAAATGGTTTATTTGTAAACTTTGACTTACTTGATGCTCATGGAGTGAGTTATCCAACATTAGGTGAAACCTGGACTTGGGCTGAGTTCGAAAGTGAAATGGCAAAATTAATAGGTGCAGATGGTGTGGCATATCCGGGTGTTTTTGACAATAAAGCACATAGATTCTTCCCAATGGTTTATCAATTTGGAGGAAAAATCTGGAATACACCGTATACAGACGCTGCGCTTACAGAACAACCGGCTATAGATGCATTAGCGACACTTCAACGAATGAACACAAATGGAACATTAGATCCATCTGTATGGGCTGGTGCTGCAAATCCAAATGAGTTATTCCAAACAGGACAATACGGTTTCCATATGTCCGGTAACTGGTTTGTTGCGGCTTATCAAGAATTAGCTTTTAACTGGGGTGTTGTTCCAATGCCGACAGGTGATGGTGAAACGCGTTCAACGATTTTAGGTGGAAAAGGATTAACTGCAGTAAGTCAATCTGGACAAGAGGCTGAAGCACTTCAATTTATCGAATTTATGGCTAAAGGTGAAAATCATGATCAATTTACAGGTGGTGTTCCATTCTTATCACCACGATTAGCTGCATCTCCGGACTATGGCGATTTCCAATCTGCTTATGAAGTATTCCAAGACGAGATTGCAAATACTCCGGCTACAAATGTTGCTGACTGGCAAGCACAAGTTGAGATTAGTGGTATGTACCCAATCATCAATCAAGCTATCGAAGCTTGTATGGGTGGTGTTGATCCACAAGAAACACTTGAAATGTTAGAAACAGAATTAATTGAAAAAGCTGCAGAACTTGGTATGTAGTATATTCATAAAAAGGCTATTCTTCGGGATAGCCTTTTTTTACTATTTTCAACAAGTAAATCAGATTTATGCCCAAGAATTAAATGACATTATTGATGTGATTGAAATTGGAGAATCGGAGCAGGAAGAAGATTTTTATACCTATATTGATTTAGAACAATTAAGAGGTAAAGTCCATTGGGAAAAATTCGAGTTTGCAAAAAGCAACACAGAGTATCTTGTAATCGTGGAAGCTGATGGGGATTTAGAGGAGATAAGTAACGAATAAAAATCTATTGACAATTGTCATGTTTAACGAGTGACAGAGAGCAATTATATATTGCTCTTTTTTATTGTATACTTTTTTAAAAGTTGAAGTTAAAAAACTATAATGCTGAAGGAAGGAGGAGATGAAAATTCCAGAAACAGTTCAATATAAAATGGTGTTTTGTGATATTGATGGCACACTTATCGACTCTTCACATCATATTACACATAAAACGAAAGAGAAGATACAGGAACTTTCTTGTGCAGGAATTCCTTTTATTCTTGTGTCTGCACGAATGCCTTCAGGAATCTTTCCATTGGTGCATGAATTAGGTATTAATACGTCTATTGTCTGTTTCAGTGGTGCATTAACCCTTGACTCAAAAGGAAAAACAATTCGAAGTGTAGGTATTGATAGTAAGAAAGCACTTCTTGTGAATGCTTTTATCAAAAGAAAATGGGGTCATATTAGCTGTAGTGTTTATTCTTACAACGACTGGATTTCAGACAATATTCTTAATGAATGGATTGTCCAAGAAGGTAATATTACAACATCCGCGCCGATAGAAAGGGATATATCGGATTATATTTTAAAAAAAGAATATATACACAAAATTTTGTGTATGGGAAAAGCGGAGTCTATTTTAGAAATAAATACTGAATTAAAAAAAGAATTTCCTGAACTTTCGTTATATCGGTCGAAAGAAACATACCTAGAAATTATGGACGCGGCTGTATCCAAGGCTGACGCGATTAAATATCTATGTAAAGAGTATAATATTCCTATTGAAGCAACCGTATCATTTGGTGATAACTATAACGATATAGACATGTTATTGGTTACAGGTATAAGCTTTGCAATGGGGAATGCACCGGAAGATGTGAAGAAGAAAGCGCAAAAAGTTACCTTAGATAATGATCACGAAGGTGTCGTAAAAGGCCTTGAGCAATTAAAGTTTTTATAAATCGCAATAATATTTGCTTGCAAAATGCGGGCGTAAAAGGAGAGTGAATATGAAACATCCTATAATATTACAGATGGAAGGCATCACGAAACTTTTTCCGGGCGTACGCGCACTTGATGAGGTGAGTTTAAAAGTACACAGAGGTACCATCCTTGCAATTTGTGGTGAGAATGGTGCCGGAAAATCAACCTTGATGAAGGTTCTTTCCGGCGTTTATCCCCACGGCACCTATGAAGGAAAGATAATTTATATGGGCAGTGAGGTTGTTTTCAAAGATATTAAAGAATCAGAGAAAGCGGGCATTGTTATTATACATCAAGAGCTTGCAATGATACCGGAACTGTCTATTGTTGAAAATATTTTTTTGGGAAATGAGATTATAAAGTATGGATTGATTGACTGGGATGCTCAACGTCAACACACGATAGACTTACTGAAGAAGGTAGGCTTAAGTCTTGATCCAAATACCTTAATCAAGCATTTAGGCGTAGGTCAACAACAATTAGTTGAAATTGCAAAAGCACTTTCTAAAAATGTCAAATTGTTGATTCTTGATGAACCGACATCCGCACTAAATGAAGCCGATGCAGCAAATTTGCTTAAGCTGATGCATGGATTAAAAGATCGAGACATTACTTGTATTATGATATCACATAAACTTAACGAAATTGCGGCAATAGCTGATGCGGTCACAGTCATTCGTGATGGTCAGACGGTTGAAACCTATTCAGTTGAAGCCGGACAGGTTGATGAAGATCGGATTATTCGTGCGATGGTGGGGCGTTCTATTGAAAATCGCTATCCAGAGCATGAATCGAATCTAGGAGAAGTTATTTTTGAAGTTAATGATTGGCGGGTGCAGGACCCAAATAATCCGGAACGATTAATATGTAAAGATTCGAGTTTTTTTGTTCGAGAAGGAGAAATCGTTGGTTTTGCCGGACTTATGGGTGCGGGTAGAACGGAACTGATGCGCTCTATCTTTGGGAAAAATTATGGTGTATATCTTGGAGGCTCGATTAAAATCAGAGGTAAAGAAATTCGAGTGACTTCAGTTGCTTCTGCAATTCGTAAAGGCATCGCTTATGTTCCGGAAGATCGAAAGAATTTTGGACTGAATTTATTAGACAGCATTCGTGTAACCACTGTTTCGGCCAATCTAAAAGCTATTTTGCATTGGGGACTTCTTGATTTAGAAGAAGAGTCACAGGTTGCTAAGGAGTATCGTCGTTCATTAAATGTAAAAACTCAAAGTGTAAATCGTGGTGTGGCTACCTTGTCAGGAGGAAACCAGCAAAAGGTTGTGTTGGGTAAATGGATGTTTACACAACCTGAGGTATTGATACTTGATGAACCGACCCGTGGAATTGATGTCGGAGCTAAGTATGAAATTTATCGCTTAATTCAAGAACTTGCCAATCAAGGAAAAGCAGTCATTGTTGTTTCTTCTGAATTACCTGAGTTAATCGGTATAACAGATCGGATTTATACAATTTTTGAAGGAAGCATCACAGGAATTATAGACAGTAAAGAAGCTAACCAGGAAACACTTATGAAAATGATGACAAGTACCAAAGAGTAAGAATCTAAAGTAAGAAGTAAGGAGATAGCATAATGAAATACGTTAAAAAAATACTCGGTGACAAATTACATAATTATACAATGGTGATTGCCTTAGTAGCACTTACCATAACCTTTAATATTACTTCAGGGGGAAAAATGATTACGTCCTCCAATTTTCAAAACTTAATCTCTGGTAATGCATATGTAATGGTATTAGCAATTGGAATGATGATGGTAATTGTCATCGGACAAATCGATTTATCCGTTGGCTCAGTGGCAGGCTTTACAGGAATGGCAATGGCTATTGCAGTACGTGATTTAGGAATACCATGGTGGGCGGGGGTACTTTTTAGCCTTTCTGTTGGAGCTTTAATTGGAGCGTGGCAAGGATTTTGGTTAGCCAAATTGAATATTCCGGGATTTATCACAACGTTAGGCGGAATGATGATTTTTCGTGGCGGTGTTATTTGGATTTCAAAGTCAATCTCAGTACCGGTACCAAGAGAACTTAAATTTTTTGGTGCAGGTTACTTACCCGATTGGGGACCTACATTTACAGGAATGAATAATTCAACCTTGTTACTGGGAATAATCACTGTTGTTATTTATTCTTATATGCAACTACGTACGTATAAGCGGTCGAAACAGACAGAAGAGCTTTGGCCGGTTATTGTTCGAATTGGTTTGATAAGTATAGTTGTTGGTTATATCACGAGAATTTTTGCTAGCGGACGCCCAGGTACATCTTTCCCTATACCGGGTCTAATTCTTGTGGCCTTAGTTATTATCTATCATATCATTACTAATCGTACAACATTTGGCCGGCATATTTATGCGGTAGGAGGGAATAAAGGAGCAGCCGCATTGTCTGGAGTCAATGTTCAGAGAACCTATTTTTTAACTATGCTTAATATGTCTATACTTGCGGCTTTGGCGGGAATTATGTTTGTAGGTAGATCTACCGCGGCAGGTCCGTCGGATGGTGTGGGTTGGGAATTAGATGCTATTGCATCTGTTTTCATTGGTGGAGCGGCTGTGTCAGGAGGTGTAGGAACTGTTCTAGCTACTATGGTTGGTGGATTGATGATGACAGTTCTTAACTCTGGGTTGATGCTTATGGGCGTTGGTGCTGACCGTACCCAAGTTATTAAAGGACTTGTGTTACTTGCGGCAGTTGGTGTTGATGTTTTTAATAAGAAGCAAGGGCGTCAATCTTTTAAAGCAAAGTTCTTTACAGGAAAGAAAAAACAAGCTTAAAAATGTAATCCTACCAATAGTCATTATCATACACTATGGTTGGTTTATATAATTAGTCTACGGACTTAAAACAGAAGGGTGGTAGAAAAATGAAAAAATTTGTATCGTTATTATTTATGGTATTATTAATTATGACAATGGTATTGACAGGATGCGGTGAGAAACAAGCCGCAAATGCGGTGGACGCTGACGAAGTAGAAACAGATGTAGTGGAAACAAGTGAAGATGAAACTGATGAGGAAGTGACTTCAAATAGTAGTGGATTTGCAGAAGGATCTATTATTGGTGTCGCACTACCTTGGCTTGGAACTCAAAATTGGGCAGAAGCCGATGAGATGTTTAATAACAAACTAGAAGCAGCAGGCTTTGAAGCACTTGTTCAGCATGCAGATAACAAAGTAACAACACAACAACAACAGATTGAATCGATGATTCAAAATGGTGCTAAGGTTATCGTTGTTGGTCCTGTAGATGGTTCCCAATTAGGGGGAGTCCTAGAAGAAGCAGCTGCAGCAGGTATTTATATTATCGGTTATGACCGTCTTATTGAAAATACAACAGCTATTGATGGTGTAGTGCAATTTGATAGTGTGAAGACTGGCGTACTTCAAGGAGAAGCATTACTAGCAGGATTAAAAGAACAAAAGGGTGAAGGGCCTTATAATATTGAATTATTTGGTGGTGGTCCAGCTGATCCCAATGCTCCCAATTTCTTTAAGGGCGCTATGGAAGTTCTTCAACCTAAGGTTGATGACGGAACTGTCGTTGTAGTATCAGGGCAATTAGATTTTACGCAAGCTGCTACAATGGACTGGGACAATTCTAAAGCTCAAGCGCGTATGGATTCGCTACTTTCCGGGTTTTATTCAGACAAAGAAATTCATGGTGTTCTTGCACCCAATGATGGTATAGCACGTGCTATTATAACTGCGTCCGAGCAAGCAGGACAAGAAATCCCTGTAACTTCAGGACTTGATGCAGAAAATGAAACCGTTAAGTGGATTTGGGAAGGCAGACAATATTCAACGGTAGCTAAACCGACAGATACACTTGTAAGCAAAACGATTGAAATTATTCAATCACTCCAAGCAGGAAATGGTATACCTGAACCTGACAGTACAACAAGTAATGGGATAAAAGAAGTCGGCATTTATGCGCTTCCACCCCTTGTTGTAACTAAGGAAAATATAGAAGAAGCATTTGCAAATGATCCGGGTCGTTTAGAATTACTTAAATAATACTTTTTTTGCAGAAGTGCCAATAACTATTTGGCGCTTCTTTTTTATTTTAATATATAAAAACAGAACAAAGCAAGGCTAGGATATAAATCTTGATATTAATGAATAATTAGTATAAACTAAAAATAAATTTCAGTGGAGGTTAGTTTTATTGATAAAGATAAGAAGATATTAATTTAATAGGTTTATAATTTTTTATAAGCAAAGAATAGAGGAGTGAGAGTGTGGATAAGAATCAAGCTAATTATCTAAAAAATGAAACATCACCATATTTGAAAGCTCATGCATATAATCCAGTACATTGGTATCCATGGGGGGAAGAAGCATTACAAAAGGCGCGGGATGAAAATAAGGTAATCTTTCTAAGTATCGGCTATCATGCATGTCACTGGTGCCATGTAATGGAAGAAGAAGCTTTTAAGAATGAAGCGGTCGCGGCTTATTTGAACCGCTATTTTATAAGTGTAAAAATCGATCGTGAAGAACGTCCGGACTTAGATCATCAATACATGACCATCGTAACTCAGATTGCAGGTCAAGGGGGATGGCCATTACATGTTTGGCTTACACCATCTCTTAAACCAATTTTTGGAGGTACATATTTTCCACCGACAGACCATGTTGGAAGACCGGGATTTATGACTGTTTTGGAACATATTTCAAATCAGTGGGAAGACAAATCCGAAGAGATTGAAGAAAGTGGAGCTTCTTTTTTAAACCAGATGCATCAATGGGAAGAGATAGAACCTTTAGCGCTTGAAGAAGGAGTCTGCCAAAAAAGCGCAAAGGAAATCATGAACCGGTTTGATCCACCTTATGGTGGTTTTAGTCAAGCACCTAAATTTCCGTCACCACATCAACTTTTGTATTTAATGGCCTATGAACAAGAAGATCCGGGTGAAGAACTAAAAAATATGATTACGACAACACTAATCGGAATGGCGGCTGGTGGATTGCATGATCACGTCGGTGGTGGTTTTGCAAGATATAGTGTGGATGAGCGATGGGAGGTTCCTCACTTTGAGAAGATGCTCTATGATAACTTGTTGTTATTAAAAAGTTATAATGTTGCTTATGCATACTATGGTAATCCGGTCTATAAAACAATTGCCTATCGTATCGTTGGTTTTTTGCGCCGAGAGATGTTGAGTCTTAAAGGCGGATTTTATACAGCCCTTGATGCAGATATGGATGGTGTCGAAGGCGGCTATTATATCTTTAGCCTACAAGAGATTGAAATGATCTTAGAAGAGGAAGCTCCTGAATTTATACAAGCATATCAGATTACAAAAACCGGAAACTTTGAAGGAAAAAATCATCTGCATATAGCAATGGACCAATTGAGTGACGAACATTTTCAAAGGTGGCAAGATGCCTTAAATAGCCTTCTTAGCTATAGAGAAAAAAGAAAACATCCTGCACTGGATTATAAAATTCTTACATGGCAAAATGGTTTGGCTGTATCTGTTTTAGCACATATGGCTCGGCTTTATGGAGATCCTGATGTTTTAATCTTAGCAAAAGAAGCTAAAGATTTTGTTGTTTGGGACTTGAGAGAAAACAACCGTCTGGTGAGCCATATTGCCAGCAAACAGCGGGGTAAACACGTTTTTTTGGATGATTATGCCTATTACATTGATGGTTTGATTGAGATCTATATGACCATGTTTGAGCCGGAATATCTTAACGAGGCGCTAGATATGATGGAAGAAGCTTTAATTTTATTTTGGGATAATGATAAAGGAGGCTTTTTCCTTAGCACTAAGGATAATCAAGAAGTCAGTCTGCGACAAAAACAATTTCTTGACGGAGCAACACCTTCAGGAAATAGTGTTATGGGGCATAATTTGTATCGGCTTTATGTACTCACGGAAGATACAAAATATGAAGTGCTTTTCAGAGATTTACTGAAGTCATATGGCAAATATTTAACAAAAGCTGCAGGGCATTGTTCCTATGGTTTATTACCCCTGCTTCAAGAAGAACGGGGAAGTCGGCTGTTAAAAATTGCTTTAGGCGATGAAGAGGATAGAACGGACGTATATAAAGAAATCGGTGCTCAGACAATAGGTTATGATGTTATTCGTATTGTAGAAGATCGTCATACCTATCCACTCAAAAATAATCAACGAACATTTTATAGTTGTGTTGGATTTGCATGCAAAGAGCCTAGTAATGAATGCTGATAGGAGAATAGACGATGAAAAGAAATGTTCGGTTAGAAGATATTACAGATGGTAAAATATATACTTTAAATGATATGGTACGAGCAGATACCGGTGGGTGTAAAGACTGCCATGTATGTTGTACTGGTATGGGGGACTCGGTTGTTTTAGACCCCTATGATATTTATCGGATGATGCAAGGATTGGCGTGCTCTTTTGATGAATTACTCAAGACAAAGATAAACATGCACGTAGAGGAATTACTTATATTGCCAAACATGAAAATAATAGGTGGAGAAGAACGTTGTGTTTGTTTGGATGAAAATGGTCGCTGCACGGTGCATGCATATAGACCTAGTGTGTGTCGTTTGTTTCCCTTAGGTCGATATTACCACGATGATCAGTTTAGCTATATTCTTCAGGTCCACGAATGCGTAAAGCCCAATAGGGCTAAAATTAAAGTGAAAAAATGGATTGAGAATCCGGACGGCGATAGATACGATAAATTTGTACTTGCTTGGCGCAATTTTAAAAAAAATGTGCAAGCCTATATGAAAGAAGTAAATAACGAAGAAAAAGTTCAAGAAATGAATATGTATGTCTTAGAAAAGTTTTTTAGAAGACCCTATGATTCAAATCGTGATTTTTATAAGCAATTCTATGAAAGATTACAATGATTTGAGCGTGACTTGAACAAAAACTTGACTTAGAGTATACTATAAGGGATAAGATTGTAGAGTAACATAAAAGGAGATGATGCATGATGATGCTAAGTATAAAAGATGCTGCTAAAGAGGTTCAATTAACTCCACATACATTAAGGTATTATGAATCAGAGGGATTGTTGCCCTTTCTCGGACGAGATGAACAAGGACACCGTGTGTTTTCCAAGAAAGATATTGAATGGATTCAGTTCATTTTATGTCTGAGAAATACAGGAATGTCGATTCGTGAGATGAAAAGCTTTGTGAAACTGTATAAAGGTGGCGACGAGACAATTCCAGACCGTATGGATATCTTATATGAACACAAGAAACTGATTGAAGAGCAGTTAGAAGAAACAAAATGGTATTTGAGAAACATCAACAATAAAATAGCGCATTATGAATCCATCAACAAAGATTATCAAAAATCAAAAGAAGAGAGGAAGGCGTTAGTGCATGAATAATTTTGTATTTAAAAATTCAACAGAACTCGTTTTTGGAAAAGCAGTTGAAGAACAGGTTGGCGCGTATACAGCCGAGTACGGTTCAAAAGTGCTTTTACATTATGGCGGAGGCAGCATAAAAAGGACCGGTCTATATGATCGAATCATCAAAAGTCTTCAGAAGAATAAAGTGGATTATGTAGAACTTGGAGGCGTGCAAGCCAATCCTAGATTATCCTTGGTTCAAGAAGGCATTAAGCTATGTCATGAAGAAAATGTGGACTTTATTTTGGCTGTAGGTGGCGGAAGTGTTATTGATTCAGCAAAAACAATTGCTGTTGGCGCAAAGTATGATGGTAATGTATGGGATTGTTTTATCGGTAAAGGGAGTATTACAAATATGCTTCCTTTAGGTGTTGTATTGACAATACCGGCTGCCGGAAGTGAAACCAGTGATTCAGCAGTTATAACCAATGAAGAAGGCTGGCTAAAACGTCCGATCGGGCATCCGATGATGCGACCGGTGTTTGCCTTATTAAATCCTGAATTAACCTATACATTGCCGGACTATCAAACAGCATGTGGTGTTTCAGATATGTTAGCCCATACAATGGAACGTTATTTTACCAATACACCTAATGTGGACTTGACTGACCGTCTATGCGAAGCGACGATGCGTAGCATCATTGAGCAAGGTCCTAAAGTATTAGAGAATCCAAAAGATTATGCGGCAAGAGCAGAGATTATGTTAGCAGGAACCGTTGCCCACAACAACTCCTTAGATATGGGACGTGAAACCGATTGGGCTTCTCATGATATTGAACATGAACTTAGTGGTATTTATGACCTTGCTCATGGAGCTGGTTTAAGTATTGTTTTCCCAGCGTGGATGAAGTATGTTTATAAGGTGAATAAACCACGTTTTGAACAGTTTGCCTATCGTGTATTTGGCATTGAGCCTCAATTTGACGGTTCGGATGCAAGCGTTATTAAAGGGATTAAAGCGCTTGAAAACTTTTATGTATCGATGGGACTACCCATTCGATTGGAAGATGCAGAGATAAGGGACGATCGTTATGAAGAAATGGCGAAAAAAGCGACGAATAATGATACGCGTACGCTAGGTCATTTTAAACCACTTGATTCAAAAGACATTCACGAGATTTATAAGCTTTGTGCAATGTCGAAAAAATGGTAGAAACTTATGGCGAGTCAATATGAAGATTTTGCATTTGTTTATGATGAATTAATGAACGATGTGCCTTATGAACAATGGGTTGAATTTATAGAAACAGTTTTTAGTCAATCCGAGCGAAAGATTCAGCTTGTGACAGAATTGGGCTGCGGAACGGGGAATATGACTATTCCCCTAGCCCAGTTAGGTTATGAGATGATTGGGATTGATTGTTCTGAAAACATGCTGATGGTGAGTCGAGAAAAAGCCGAAGATGGGGGTGTGAGTCCCTTGTTTTTATTACAAGATATGACGTCTTTTGAGTTGTATGGCACCGTTGATGCAATCATCGCATCATGTGATAGTTTGAATTATCTGGATTCAATAGAAAAATTGCAAAAAGTTTTTTCTTTGGTGCACAATTATCTGGAGGATGAGGGTGTTTTTATTTTTGACGTGAATACACAATATCGTTTTGAAAAAGTATATGGTAATCAAACCTTTACCTATCGTGACGATGACCTTGCATATATTTGGGAAAATACCTATGATGAAAACAAAAAAGCCAATACATATGATATTAGCTTTTTTGTTTTAGATGAAGAAAATAGTTTTCAGCGCTTTGATGAACACCATAAGGAGTATGCATATTCACAATCATTAATCGAAAAGTTGCTACAAGAAGAAAAGCTAACACTGATAGGTGTTTATGATAATTATAGTTGGAAGCAGGTCAATGACCATACGGAGCGATTAACATTTATAGTGAAAAAATAGAAAAGAGAATATTATGGATAAGTTATTGAGAGCAACAACAAAAAATGGAGAAATACGCGCTTTTGCAGCGAACACAAAAGAACTGGTTAATGTCGCAAGAAACTATCATCAAACAACACCTGTGGCAAGTGCAGCACTTGGCCGATTATTAACAGCCGGTGTTATGATGGGGTCTATGTTAAAAGGAGAACAAGAACTGTTAACTTTAAATATAAAAGGTGATGGACCGATGGGCGGTGTTTTGGTAACGGCTAACGGAGCAGGACAAGTGAAAGGTTACGTAAATAATCCGCTTGTTGATTTACCTTTGAAAGTCAATGGAAAACTTGATGTATCGGGCGCTATTGGGGCAGGGAATCTAACTGTGATCAAAGATCTTGGTATGAAAGAACCTTATGTTGGACAAGTGGAGTTAGTTTCCGGTGAGATTGCCGAAGATATCACATATTACTATGCAAGCTCAGAGCAAACGCCTTCTGTCGTGGCCTTAGGTGTCTTAGTGGACATAGATTATTCTATTAGGCAAAGTGGAGGTTTTATTATTCAATTGCTTCCTCAAGCAAAGGAAGAAACCATAGAACAATTAGAAAAAAATATACAAGAGTTACCAAGTGTAACGCAAATGTATGAAAGTGGACTTGATGAAGAAGGCATATTAAAAAAAGTCTTAGAAGGCTTTGAGGTTCTTGTTCACGACATATCAACTCCAAAGTATTATTGTAATTGTAGTCGAGAGCGTGTAGAAAAAGCATTGATTACAATTGGCAAAGATGAATTGGATTCAATGATTCAAGATGGACAACCCATTGAAATGAACTGTCATTTTTGTGATAAAAAATATATTTTTGAAATGGAAGATTTGAAAAAGTTGATTTAAACAAACATTTTCCCAGGAGTCACCAAAAAGAGAACTACAAAAAAGTGAAAGGAAGATTATGATGAAAAAACTTACAATTGAAGGAATGACATGTATGCATTGTGTTGGACGTGTAGAAGAGGCGTTGAAGAATGTTGATGGTGTATCAAGCGTTATGGTTGATCTTGAATCAAAGACAGCGGTTATCAATGTGGATACATCTGTTGATGAAAAGGTTTTATCCGATGTAGTAACAGAAGCTGGCTATACGGTGACTGCTGTTTCAGGAGTCTAACTATGATTGAAAAGAATCGCTATTGCATTGATATTGCCAACCAAATCTTGGCAGTGAATGGGTTGCTAAAGCGAGCAAATCTGGAAATACTCAAACAACACATTAATCACTGTATTAAAGAAACGTTTGAAGAAAATTCCGGTGAAGACAAAGTTGATGAAGTTATTAAAGTTATGGGACGGTTAATCGACACAAAATAGAGAATTATAGTATTTTCAGATTTTTGAATTGATAGTACAATTACTGCGCTATCGCCAAAAATTCCGACAATTTGATAAAAAACTTTGGAAACATCTGATAATACTCTTGATTTTTATTAAGGTCGGGTGTATAATGTAATCAAAGGTTGAATCCGGATTCACCTTATAAAACTCATAAATCGTAAGCTTACACATGTTTGTTGACAAAAGGAGTGGTAGATATGATTGATATGCTCCAAATGGTAGGGTTTATACGAGCAGTAAGATAAGGCCCCGATTAGTAAATAGGGGCGTGTAACAACATATGTTTATCAATGGGCGTAAAGAAGTCGTTGATAATAGGTGGATATGTATGACACGTAGTTATTGAATTGAGTTTATGGTGGTCACAACTAACACCTAAGCAATCACATGTGTTGTGAGTTCGAATTATTAATTTAGGCGGTCGAAGATAAAGGCCGAACAAGTAAACAATTATGATGGAAAATTATATAAGTAGTACTAAAAGAGGCCGAGATTACTCGGTCTCTTTTAGTGTGCGAAATGAAGGAATTATGGTATAATCATCATATGAAAAAAATAGAAATTGTAAAAAAAATAGATCAAAAATTTACCAAGACACTTGTTGATTGGTATAACCAAGAGAGGCGTATTCTTCCGTGGAGAGAGACAGAAGATCCGTATCATATTTTAGTCTCAGAGATTATGCTTCAGCAAACACAAGTAAATACAGTAATTCCCTATTATTTGAGATTTTTAGATGAGTTGCCGACACTTGAGTCGCTAGCGAAGGCTTCAGATGAGCAACTACATCGTCTCTGGGAAGGCCTCGGTTATTATTCCCGCGTATTTCGATTACGACAATTTGCAGTTGAAGTTCAGGCGAAATATAATGGAAAGATTCCCAATGAAAAAGCACAACTTATTGCATTGCCCGGGATTGGACCCTATACGTGCGGCGCAATATTAAGCTTTGCTTTTCATATTAAAGAACCCGCCATTGATGGTAATGTAAAACGGGTGTTGGCGCGCTTAACGAACGAGGTACGAGATGTTTCAAAAGTGGCGACTTTGCGTTCAATGGAAGAAACTGTTCGAACATTAATGCCTGAAGACCCTTATGGGTTTAATCAAGGTCTTATTGAATTAGGTGCAACCTATTGTCGACCCCGACAACCCAGGTGCCAAGAGTGCCCAGTTCGTAGTTTTTGCAAAGGTTATGCGAGTGGTCATGCTGAAAAACTCCCCAATAAGCCAAAGAAGAAAAAGCAAAAAGAAGTATCCCTTCCTGTGTTTGTGGTTCACCAAGATCAGGAGATGCTCTTTGTTAAGCGGGCTTCTGAAGGACTTCTTGCTTCCCTTTGGGGATTTCCAATTATTGAAGAGGACTTTGTTGGAGATATAGAATCAGAGGTGAATGTATTCCTTCAAGACCGACGTGTTGAAGATTACATGGATGAACAATTTGGTATAAGACTTCAGCCGACATCCGTCAAACGAATTGGACCCATAAAACATGTTTTTTCCCATGTGATTTGGAATATGCATCTATTTCTTATTGAAGATCCGAATTTTTGGAATCGAGTAGAATCGATTGAATCACCGGAAATAATTAAGTCGATTGATCAAGACATTTCTTTACCAACAGCATTTAAAAAATGTATTGAATTCATTCATGAAAAGGAGCTTATATGAAAAAATATGATGTTGTTATTATTGGAGCAGGCGTCATTGGATGTGCAATCGCACGAGAGCTTAGTCGTTATCAAGTGAATATTGCGGTCCTTGAAAAGGAAAATGATGTGAGTTGCGGTGCATCAAAGGCAAATAGCGGCATTGTGCATGGAGGCTTCGATGCGAAAGCAGGAACGAGAAAAGGATATTTTTCACGCCGTGGCAATCGAATGTATGCAAAGCTTGATGAAGAGTTACATTTTGGATACTCAGAATGCGGATCCTTGGTTTTGGCATATAATGAAGAGGATTACCAAAAATTATTAGAGTTAAAAGCTAATGGTGAGAAAAATGGTGTAGATGATTTGCAGATTTTAAATCGTGAAGAAGTGATAGCAATGGAACCGCATGTTTCTGAAGATGTAAAGTATGCATTATATTGTCCTTCATCTGGAATAACATCACCATACGAGTTAACAATTGCGCTCTGTGATAATGCAATACAAAATGGTGTCGACGTTTTTTTGAAGACGGAAGTATTAGACATTGAGATGGAAAAAAACAGAGAGTATGAATTTAAAATAGTTACAAAAGAGGAAACCTATCAAGCCGATTATATTGTCAATGCGGCAGGTGTTTTTAGTGACCGCATTGCAAAAATGGTTGATATTGATGATTTTTATATTATTCCCAGAAAAGGTGAATATATTCTTTTAGATAAAAAGCAAGGACATTTGGCTCAACATGTTTTGTTTCAAACACCTTCCCATAAGGGAAAAGGTATTTTGGTTACCCCAACCTATCATGGAAATCTCATGTTAGGACCAAATGCTCAAGAAGTAGATTCACGAGATGAAATAGGAACGAATGAAGACGTGTTAAAATATATTGTAGATACAGCAAGACATTCAGTTCCGGATTTTGACATGCGTTTTATGTTAACATCATTTGCAGGGCTTCGGGCGACGAGTTCAATTCATGATTTCATTGTCGGACGAAGTCGTGTGCCTGGATTTATTCAGGCTGCAGGAATCGAATCACCTGGGCTGACGTCGGCGCCGGCAATTGCGGAATATATAGGGGATGAGTTGAGTTTGTCCGGACTTGAACTCACTAAAGATTTGAATTTTAATCCGAACCGACCGCCGATTATACAAAAGCAGGAAGAAGACATTATTTGCCTTTGTGAGCGAGTCTCAAAAAATGAGATTGTTGATGCCTTAAGTCGGGGGCTATACATTGATCATATCGATGGTATTAAGCGACGAACCAGAGCAACAATGGGATCATGTCAAGGTCATCGATGTCGAGAAAAAGTGGCTGGAATTATTGCTGAGTATCATGGTATTGACAAAGAAGCGGTTACTCTTCGTGGAAAAGATTCTTTTGAACTTCCTCCAAGAGAAAATCGGATGTTTTGGAAAAAATTAAATCAAAGTGAGGATTAATTCATGAAAAATAAATTAGGACATCTTTTGGCAGCGTTTGTTGCGTTCGTGTGGGGAGTCACCTTCGTATCCAGTAAAATTCTCTTAGATGACTATTCGCCTTTAGAAATTATGTATATGCGTTTTGTGCTTGCTTATGTAGGTTTGTGGATCATTCGTCCAAAACATCACCGAGTTAGAAGTATTCGAGAAGAATCCATTTTTTTCATAGCGGGAGTAACGGGAGTATTTGGGTATTTTATGTTAGAAAATTCGGCAATGATTTATACTTCGGTTTCAAATACTGGCTTGATTCTTGCAGCGGCGCCTCTATTTGTTTCGATTATTTTGCATGTATTTAAGCAAGATGAGCGATTTGAACTTAAAATACTCATCGGTTTTATTCTTGCTATGTTTGGCGTTGGAATTATTGTTTTTAATGGACAAGTTGTCCTAAAACTTAATGGATTTGGTGACTTCTTGGCGATAATGGCTGCTGTCATCTGGGGGTTTTACTCGCTGGCATTGAAGCAGATGGATCGAACAATTTCTTCGATTATCATTACGCGACGGACATTTTTTTATGGAATTATGGTAGCAACTCCCTTCGTTTTTGCCTTAGAAGGTGGAATCGACTTCGCTCCTTTATTTGAAGGTAACGGATGGATGCATATTGTTTTCTTGGGAATTGTTGCTTCAGGTATTTGTTATGTTTTTTGGAACTTGTCGATACGCCTTATCGGAGCGGTTAAGACGAGTAATTATATATATTTGATGCCCTTATATACCATGGCGGCATCGGCTATTGTTTTAAAGGAAGCGATTACGCCATTAATGTATGTCGGATGTGGTTTGATTCTTTGCGGTGTCTATATTTCGGAGAGAGGATGGACCATTCCGGGTAGAAAAAAACTTCCGGAGATTATTCCTGAATCAGAATAAGGAGGGCAAAGTATTATGATTGAACAAGGGCGAATGGAAGTGTATAGTTATGGAGAAGGCGCTCAGAATCCAAAGTATGTTCTTTATTGGATGCAACAAGCGCAACGGGTATCGTATAATCATGCCTTGAATTATGCGATTGATCAAGCCAATGAATATGATTTACCTTTGCTAGTTGTTTTTTGTGTGACCCCCAATTATATGGAGGCGAATGCACGGCATTATCAATTCATGCTTGAAGGGGTAGCGGAAGTTGCAGATACCTTAAAGGAAAAAGGCATCGGCTTTGTTTTGGAAAAAAGTCATCCGCTTGATGGTGTGCTAAAGTATATCAATGATGCAAAAATGCTGGTTATGGATAAGGGATATTTAAGGCATCAACGTCAATGGCGTGAAGAACTTGTACAAGAAATTAAAAAAGAAGTATCGATGACAGCTATTGAGATTGATACGGATTTAATCGTTCCGGTAACAATAGCCTCGGAAAAGGCGGAACATGCAGCAAGAACAATACGCCCCAAGTTATGGCGTCAATACCCCAATTATGATCATCTTCCTATTCAAGATTGTATCCAAAAGAAATGGAAAATAGCCTTAATTGAAAGCATAGATCGATATGATGTGACAGAGGACTTGATCCGTCAAGATTATCAAGGCTTATTAGATTCCCTTGGAGTTGATGAATCCGTCAGAGTGTCAAACGTATATCAGGGCGGATATTCAAAGGCTGTTGAGACGCTTGAAGAATTTTTTGAAAATAAATTGAATGATTATAAGGATCCATCTCCAGTGACAAGAAATACATCACGTATGGGGATGTATCTTCATTTTGGACAAATAAGTTCTTTAGAAATTCTGAAACGACTATATAAATATGTATCAGAACAAAAAGACGCTGGAAACCATATTGACAAAGAGTCTATGGAGGGATTTATTGAACAAGTATTTATTCGCAGAGAACTTGCCTACAATTATGTGTATTATACAGAGGGATATGATCAGTTTGACAAGATGACGGATGCATGGGCCTATCAAACTATGGCAATGCATCTAGATGATGAACGGGAATATATATATTCGCTAGAAGAGTTGATTGAGGCTAAAACCCATGACCCCTATTGGAATGATGCCATGCGTGAAATGGTTGAAAGCGGTTATATGCATAATTATATGCGTATGTATTGGTGCAAGAAAATTGTCGAATGGAGTAAGTCTTATCAGGAAGCTTATGAGCATGCGATATATCTCAACAATCGCTATTTTATCGATGGGAGAGATCCCAATGGTTACGCAGGTGTTGCATGGTGTTTTGGAAAACATGATCATGGTTGGAAAGAACGTCCAATTTTTGGAAAATTACGATATATGAATGCAAATGGACTAAAACGTAAATTTAAAATGTAGATGAAGGAGAGAAAATGAGCCGAGAGTTAAAAATGATATCATGGAATGTAAACGGTATTCGAGCAGCTGTAAAAAAAGGTTTTTTAGAGAATTTTAAGGAAATAAATGCGGATATATTTTGCCTTCAAGAAACAAAATTGCAAGAAGGTCAGATTGACTTGGAACTTGAAGGCTACCACCAATATTGGAACTATGCCCAGAAAAAAGGTTATTCTGGAACGGCAATTTTCACGAAGATCAAACCCATAAATGTGACTTATGATTTAGGTATAGACCATCATGATCAAGAAGGTCGGATGATAACTGCAGAGTATGAGGCTTTTTATTTAGTCACTTGCTACACACCCAATTCGAAACGAGGTTTAGAGCGTCTTGATGAGAGAATGGATTGGGAAGATGAAGTACGGGCGTATTTACAAGCTTTGAATCAAAAGAAAGCGGTTGTTTATTGTGGTGACCTTAATGTTGCCCATGAAGAAATCGACATAAAAAATTGGCAAACTAACCGAATGAGTGCCGGATTTACAGATCAAGAGCGAGAAAAGATGTCGGTGCTTTTAGAATCGGGATTCATTGATAGCTTTAGATACTTTTATCCGGATGCGAAGGATATGTATACTTGGTGGTCATATATGGGTAAAGCAAGGGAAAATAATACGGGATGGAGAATTGACTATTTTATTACATCCAAAGATTTTGAAAAACATCTTGTTGATGCAAAAATCCACATGGATGTATTAGGAAGTGATCATTGCCCGGTTGAACTGAATATTACAATATGAGAAATTCCTAAGCAGCAAGTAGTATACTTGCTGCTTAATTAATTTTAACTAATAAACACGCGTCTACAAATTAAATTATTTAACTTTATTAACTAAAAAAGACTAATATTACTTGCAAAAATATAAATTATAGTGTATTATGATTTATAGAAAGTGAACATTTATAACTGTGTTTTTTTCAAAAACAATGTCAAAAATCACAACTAAGTATAACTTTATCCAAATATATATGATATAATTGCCGTTTTTAAAGGTATTTATATAGAAATTAAGTTAAATAATATTTTAAAATGGAGGTTTAGTTATGAAGAAAAAATGGGTAAGCGTATTTATGGTTGTTTTTCTAATTACCGCTTTATTTGCTGGTTGTGGACAAACAGACGATTCTACAGACAGGTCAACGGAAGGCTCATCAACGGATGATGCATCAACCGAAGATACTTCAACCGAAGAGAACGGAGCATATGCAGGTGAACTTAGTTTAATGCATTTCTCAACATCTGAAGAATCAGAAGGTAATGGTGGGTCTGATGGATTCCGTACCATGGTTACAGAATGGGATGAAGCAAATCCGGATATTGCACTTGTTCAAAATGTTTTAGCAAATGACGATTACAAGACACAAATTGCGACCTTGGCAGCAGCGGATGACCTTCCTGATGTGTTTTTATTACAAGGGATGAACACACGTGCATGGGCGGAGCAAGGATTGGTCATGGATATGACGGAGATTATTAATAATTCTCCATACAATGACCAGTATGACCATAGCTTTTTCTTTCCATTTACTTATAATGATAGTATATATGGATTGCCGGTATTAACAGGTGGAACAACAACAGTTGTGGTTTATGATCAGGCCATTTGGCAAGAAGCTGGTTATGACACTTTCCCGGAAACATGGGATGAAGTATTAGAGGCGAAAGCATTCTTTGATGAACAAGGAATGGATGTTGTTGCATTTGGTAATAGTGGTAAGTGGCAAGCGAATTCATGCTTCTTATCAGCAGTGGGTAATCGATTTACTGGAGATGAATGGTTCTACTCAATGGTTGATAAATCAGGAGCGGCTTTTACGGATCAAGAATTTGTAGATTCTTTAAAATTCACACAAGATATTTTTACATCGGGTGTATTTAATCCTGATTTCAATGCAATTAATAATGAAGATGCTCGAGAGCTCTATATTGCAGGCGACGCATCAGCTTTTATTGGCGGTAACTGGGATGTATCTTATATTCAATCTGTATTAGATGGGACAGATCTATATGACACGACGAAATTTGCAGTTATTCCTCAACCAGCAGGTGCAGATGCAACAACAAGAACACATGCTATTGGTATGGGATTTGCCGTTGCCATTAATCCGAAATTAGCAGATGATCCGGCGAAATTAGCAGCAGCTATTGATTTGGCATACAAAGTGACAGGATCTGATTTTGCCGAATATGTTGGGGCGAATTATGCATTAGGTGGACTTACAAAAGTGGATAATGTTGATCTATCAAACTTTGATCAATTCACAGTGGATTTTTACAACTATTCTTATGTAGAGAATAAAGCATGTGAGATTTATGATTCATATATTTCAAGTGCTGTTTGGGATGTTTTAAATACAGACTTACAAATGATGCTTAATGGGGATATTGACCCACAAAAAGTTGCTGAGAATGCTCAGGCATCATATGAAGCAAACTACTAATTTTCAAGTGTAAATTAATGTATATAGGCCTCACATAGTAACAATTTATGTGAGGCCTATATAATATACGTTAAAAGGGAGGCGCAACATGCTTAATTCAATACGACCTAAAAATAGAGTAATCTTTGCGTATTTGCTGATACCTGTAGCTATTTATGTTTTTGCTGTATTTGTTCCGTTAGTTACAGCTGGATACTATAGTTTTTTTGAATGGCAAGGTGGACCAAATAAAAGTTTTATTGGCATAGAGAATTTCAAAACACTGATGAATGATGAAATATTTTGGATGTCGTTTCAGCATAACATTTTTCTCGTTATTGCTTGTATTATCGGACAGATTGGACTGGCACTTCTTTTTGTTCTTATGATTAATTCAAGATTGGTAAAATTCAAAGGGATTCATCGAACATTTGGTTTTTTTCCAAGCACAATAGCTGCGGTAGCCATTGGATTTATTTGGACAATGGTTTTTGACTATCGTCGTGGTATCTTAAATTGGATTTTAGAACTTATCGGACAACAAGAACATACAAAAGTTTGGTTAAATGAACCGGACCTTGTTATGTTACTTATTGCCATTCCATTAATATGGCAATTTATCGGATATTTTATGATTATATTATTATCAGCAATTTCGTCAATAGACAAGTCGATTATAGAGGTGTCGGAAATTGATGGAGCCAATGCAGTACAACGTGCCATATACATCATTATTCCGTTAATTAAGAATACCTTGTTAGTATGTGTTACACTATGTGTTGCAGGGAATATGAAAGCGTTTGATCACATCTTTGTTATGACGACAGGTGGGCCGGGAAATGCATCTATGGTTATGGCTTTATATGGATACAAAGTATCCTTTATGCAACAAAATATGGGTTATGGTAGTGCCATATCGATTGGAATTTTTGTGTTAAGTCTATTAGTTATAGGTACGTTTCAACTGGTAACAAAAGTATTATCCTCAGACAAGGAGGTTGTATAATATGAAAACAATACAAACGAAACTATTGGCAATCTTCTTAAATGTAACCTTAGGAATTTTTTCATTATCATGCATATTTCCATTGATATGGATGTTTTATTCATCATTAAAGCAAAAAAGAGATTTTAACGCAGATATTATGGGTTTACCTAAGAATCCGAGTTTTGAAAACTATGTTCGCATTCTTACAAATGCAGATTATCATATATTTGAATCAGTGCTTAATAGTATTCGAACAACGGTTTTATCGATTGCATTAATTATATTTTTAGGATTTATTGTGGGTTATATCTTATCTCGCGTTCGATTCAGAGGCAATCGAGTGCTATATGTAATGTTTCTCATGGGACTGCTAATACCGATTCACTCACTTCTGGTGCCTATTTATGTGGTGTTTAGGGCGACAAACTTGGGAAATAAGTGGTTCACATTAATTATTCCCTATGTTGCTTTTGGGTTACCCATTGCAATATTTTTAGTGGAAGGATATGTGAAGAGTATTCCGGTTTCCTTAGAAGAAGCGGCTAACATTGATGGAAGTAGTTTTACATCAACGCTCTTTCGCATTATTTTACCGATTTGTAAACCCATCTTAGTTACAATAGGAATTATTCAAACCTTTGCAACTTGGAATGAGTTCTCCTTTGCACTTGTGCTTATTCGAGATCAACGCTTGCAAACTGTTCCGCTAGCAATGACCCAGTTTACAGGTCAATTTAGCTCGGATTATACAAAAATCATGGCAGCCATGCTTATAACGATGTCACCTATTATCATTTTCTATTTTGTTTTTAGTAAACAAATTATCAAAGGAATGGTGGCAGGTGCTATTAAAGGATAGATGGGAAAAAGATAAAAAGAAAGAAGAGGAATGCTTTTGCAATCCTCTTCTTTTGTTATAAAAAAGTTCTATTGAAACATATTATGCTTTTAACAAGGTCTCAACATCTTTTATATTACGTTTTCTTTTAACAATAGGTGTCTTATCTTCTTCATACACATGAAGTTGATCTTCGAAAGACTTTTCGCCTTCATTTTGATATAGAACACCAAGCGCATATTTTTCAAGATCTAAGGCTTTATCTATTGCATTTTTTACATTGCTTTTGTCATATTCATCATCCAGATAATAGGTATTATCCTTAAACCACTTAAAGTTATTGACTTTGTTGAAGGTTACGCAAGGATGAAATACATCAACAAGGGCATAACCATCATGTTGAATGGCTTGCTTGATAATTTCTGTGGTTTTATCTGGATCCCCGGAGAAAGCTCTAGCAACAAATGTTGCACCTAAGCTTAAAGCAACAGCTAAAGGATTAAAAGGCTTGTTACGAACACCGTTTACCTGAACCGGTGTAATAAAGTCAAGTTGGCTGGTAGGGGAGGCTTGCCCTTTGGTTAAACCATAAACCATATTATTATGTACAATGTGAACAATGTTTGGATTGCGACGAATATTATGGATAAAATGGTTACCGCCTTCGCCATACATATCACCATCGCCACCTTCTGCAATGACTGTTAATTCAGGATTTGCTGATTTGACAGCGACGGCAACAGGCATTCCACGACCGTGTAATCCGTTAAAATAATTTGTGTTAATATATTGTGGCATTTTTGCAGCTTGACCAATTCCGGACGACAAGACCAGTTGTGTCGGATCAATCTCTAAATCTCGAAGGGCATCCACGATGGAATTTCTGATTTGAAAGTTACCGCATCCGGGACACCAAGCAATATCTAATTCATAATCAAATTCATAAGGTTTCATTAGAACACCTCCTTAATATTTGCATCGATTTCTTCAATGCTGAACGGGGTACCGTTATATTTGTTGATCCGTGTTTTTATATCACGATCAAGATGAAGCTTAATTAGATTAGCCAATTGGCTTGTTGCATTGATCTCAAAAATAGCTACATCATCGGCCTGATCGATGTACTCGGCAATTGAGTCATGAAGTGGATAAACTTCTTTCAGATGTAAATATGCAAGATCTTCATGGTCCGTACTTTGTACAGCCTCTTTTATGACACCATAGGTTGACCCCCAACTAATAATAAGTTTTTTATAATCTTTCGGTCCAATAAGTTCAGGTTCTATATATTCTTGGAGAATGAGGTCTTGCTTGCTAAGTCGTTTTTCGTTCATAGTGACTCGAACATTAAAATCTTCGGTAATGCTACCACGCTCGTCATGCTCATCACTATCAATTTTGACTAAACCTTTTCCATAACCGGGAATACTTCTTGGACTCAATCCATTTTCAGTTACTTTGTATCGCAAATAATCTTCATCAGATTCAACAACATGCGATTCTAAATACTGATCAGATAGTTCTAAAGGCTCAATTGAGAAGTTGCTGTCTACGTAGAACTGGTCTGTCAATACAAATACAGGAACCTGATATTTATCAGCTAAGTAAAAAGCTCTCTGTGTAAGCAAAACACCATCATTAATAGATCCAGGAGCAAGAACAATACGAGGGAACTCTCCGTGACCGGCGTAGACGACTAAATTAAGATCGGCTTGCTCAGTTCGTGTTGGAAGGCCGGTGCCGGGGCCGGGACGTTGAGCAATATGGATAACACAAGGGGATTCAGTAATTCCTGCGAGACTTACAGCTTCTTCCATTAATGCAAATCCACCACCAGATGTTGTTACTATCGAACGAGCACCTACATACCAAGCACCGATTCCCATATTAAGCGCAGCGATTTCATCTTCGGCTTGTTCAACAATGACACCAAAATCGTTTCCTTTTTCCGCGAGATATTGAAGAAGGCCTGTACCGGGTGACATTGGATAAGAAGCAATGTAGTTAACACCACCAGCAAGAGCACCAATTCCGACAGCCTCTGTGCCACTTATAATGCGGTGGTTTTTAATGATGTCAGTTTTTTCAATAGCAATTTTGCGATCATATGCTTTCCCGAGTTCATAACCCTTATGAAAAGCTTTAATATTATTTTCAATAATTTTATCTGATTTTGATTCGAAATTTTTGCGAATAGGATCCTCACCATTTTTGGTATTTAAATCAAGTAATCCGCTGATAAAACCAAATAAAACGGTGTTGCTATATAGTGTGCTACCTGCATCTGAAGCTAAATCTTCTAACTTTAATTCTGAAAAGGTTGCCCCGGTTGTATTTAGGACGTCTTCGTCAATAAACTCTTTTTCACCAAAAATAACGGTTTTTTCATTAATACGATCATGTAAACGATAAAAAGAATGATCGTTGAGTAAAAAAAGTATGTCAATGGTATGTTTATAGGCATCAACAGGCTGGGATGCGACGCGGATTTCTACGGTATTATTACCGCCGCGAACACGACTCATCACTTCGGGTGTGCTAAAAACATAGTAGTCATTTTTAATAGCTTGACTCAGTAATTTTTCAATAGTTGCAAGACCTTGACCGGCTTGCCCGGATAATACAAATGTCAATGATTGTAACATAAATTACCTCCTTCTTAAATATATATGGAAATTTGCAAAGATTCTTGTTATATTAAGTATAACGCAACGTAGAATAATACACAAATAGAATAAGAATCAAATGCAAACGATAATCAATATCAATTAATATTATACACGAAATATAAATAAGGTCAATAGAAAAGTGAGCACCTAAGTGCTCACTTCATATTATCTCGTCTTCATTATTCCGTTTCGTTTGCCCATTGATCAAATTTTTCCATGGTTAAATTATAGGTTTCATAAGAAATATCAGGAAGTGTACCTCCAAACATTTTTTCGATTTCTTTAAAGCCTTGTTCAAAAGCATCTTTTAACATAGCGGCTTTTGCAGGATCACCACCGGAAAGGGCTTTAGCAAAATCAACTAAACGGGTCGATGTCTCATCGGCGCTCCAATAGCCACCAGGGGCTAGATCCTTTTGAGCTTGCTCCACGTCTTCAGCGGTATATTCAATCGATAATTCTTCAGTCAATTTTAAGGTCATGATTGAAGAATCGCTACGAGGTCCTGAGATCTGTTTTTCAGTGGTTTGCTTTGCTGTCGTTCTAAAGAGTTCAATCATTCGAAGATCGGCCTCTTCTTTCATGGCGCGAACTTTTTCTAAGTCGACGGTGTATGCTTTATTATCGTTTTGTTTGACTTTTTGAGCTTCGTAGGAATCCGTCGGAATTTTTTCTTGCTCTGATTCCTTGGGCTGTTTATGTGCGGTCTTATTTATAGCGGAATTAGTTGATGCATTAACTTGAGCCTGATGATTCGGGTTCACATTAAAATTAAACATATGCATTCCTCCTTGAATATTCTGAATGCCTTCCAATGGCATTTAACTACATTAAATATATCGGCCATATGGAAGGATATATTTAGTATACCATAAAAAATCGTCAAAACCAAAGAAAGGGAATCACTATGGATGTTGATAAAATTAAGCGTTTACTTCATTTAGAAAATAATAAAGAACGGATTATTGCTGAAGAGCAGATGTTTGAATCGGCAGTGCTTATACCCATTGTAAGTTATAGGGATTGTGATTATATTCTTTTTGAAAAACGCAGCACATATGTTAGTCAACCCGGAGAAATGTCGTTTCCGGGAGGACGTAAAGAAATAGAAGATATGAGTCTAAAAGCGACAGCTGTTCGAGAAACGATTGAAGAGTTAGGCGTTGCTCAAGAAGATATTCAAGTCTTAGGAAAACTAGGCATTATGGTTCATCAACATCGCTCAGTCATCCACGCTTATGTGGGCAAGATTCAATGGAAGGAAAGCTATTTTTCGGCCTATAATCCAACAGAGGTTGAAGAAATTGTTTTAGTACCTTTTGAAGAAATTATCTACCAAAAACCTTTAGAATATCATATCAAGTTAAAAGCATATGATTATGAGTATAACCTTGAAGGAATCAAAAAGCAGTTGTTTCCGACCAAACAATTAAAATTGCCGGGAATTTATCAAGATGAATGGGATTTGGGATATCGTAAGATTTTTGTATATCCGTTGGAAACAGTAACAGTGTGGGGAATTACGGGACGTCTTTTGCAAGAATTGCAAGGCCTTTATTTAGAAAAAGAAAATGAGTAGCTATAGCTACAAAGATGGGGTTTTATCTCTGATATACTAAGGGTATGGTACAATAACATTCACCGGAAAGGAATTATGATGAAAAAAACAGATACACTTTATAATATAGTGATAAGATACCCTGAAGTTAAAGATTTTTTGATAAGTCAAGGATTGACCCAAGTACAAGATCAACAAATGCTTGAAAAAGTAGGTAAAAACTTAACCTTAGAAATTCTTGCTAAGTCAAAGAAAATGAATGTTGAATTATTTCTGGAAGAATTGGAATCTGTGATTAATGATCAGAGAAAAGGAACAGATACAACACTGATTGAAAACGAGCGAAAGACAGATGCCACTATTGATATACAAGGGATTTTACCGTGTCCAGTACGTATTCCTTTGCTGGAAGGGTTTGAAGCATGGTTGGAAGGCCAAGAAGATACCTATAAAAATGATATTAACTATGAACTCAAAGCGGCTTCAATGGGTGTTGACTGGATCAAAGAGAAGTTAGAGAATAGTCCACATGAAGATGAATTAGCAGATGTTTTCTTATCGGCAGGGTTTGATCTATTCTTTGATAAAAAGTTAATGGGTCACTACAAGGCAGAAAAGGTTTTTGAAGATTTAACTCGGTGGGATGGATATAATTCGGATTTTGACAATGCATCTTATTCGCTAAAAGATCCTGATGGAGACTATTCTGTTCTGGGGGTGGTTCCGGCTATCTTTTTGATAAACACCCATGCGTTAGGCGAACGTGAAATACCTAAAACTTGGGCAGACTTATTAACAGGAGCCTTCGATAACCAAGTGAGTTTACCGGTTGGAGATTTTGACTTATTTAATGCCATTCTACTCAATATCTATAAAAACTATGGTATCGATGGTGTAAAAAAACTGGGAAAAACATTAATGAAAAGCATGCATCCGGCAGAAATGGTTAAATCGAATACAAAGCAGGAGCAACCGCTTGTAACGATTATGCCCTATTTTTTCACGAAAATGGTCCATGAACGAAGTCCCATGAAAGCCATTTGGCCGGAAGATGGAGCGATTATTAGTCCGATTTTTATGTTGAGTAAAAAATCAAAAAAAGACAGCTTACAAGCCATTGTTGATTTTTTTGCATCCAAAGAAGTTGGAGAGATTTTAAGTCATAATGGAAGATTTCCAAGTGTGCATCCACAGGTGGATAATCGTATTGCCTTGGAAAATACCTATCAGTGGCTAGGGTGGGATTTCATTCAAGCCCATGATATTGGTGAATTGATTGATGAGTGTATGCATGCATTTAATGGAGGTGCTTAAGATGAATTTAGTAACAGTATCAGGACCGCCGTCATCAGGAAAAACATCCGTGATTATAAAAACAATTGCTGCATTACAACAACGTGAACTCAAAGTGGGTGTTGTAAAATTTGATTGCTTATATACAGATGATGATCTTTTATATGAAAAATTAGGTGTTCCGGTAAAAAAAGGATTATCCGGAGCCTTATGCCCAGATCATTATTTTGTCTCCAATATTGAAGAAGTTGTTCAATGGGGGCTTCAACAAGAGATGGACGTGCTTATTACTGAAAGTGCAGGTCTTTGTAACCGATGTTCCCCGTATATTAAAGAAGTTCAGGCGATTTGCGTAATTGATAATCTTTCGGGTATAAACACACCTAAGAAAATCGGACCCATGTTAAAGTCAGCAGATATTGTTGTGATTACAAAAGGGGATATTGTTTCCCAAGCGGAACGGGAAGTGTTTGCATCAAGAGTACGTTCAGTCAATCCCAAAGCAATGACCATGAATATTAATGGTTTGACAGGCCAAGGTGCATATGAATTAAGTACACTTATTTATGATGAGCATATACATATTGATACAGTTAAAGGCAAAGAATTACGTTTTTCAATGCCATCGGCACTATGTTCCTATTGCTTGGGAGAACGACGCATTGGCCAAGACTACCAAATGGGAAATGTAAGAAAGATGGATTTAGGTGATAAAAATGGATAAAGAACAATTTTTACGATTAAAAATTCAGGAAGTAGTCGAGCAGTATCCTTTTATGGAAAGTTATTTTGAAGAGCATAAGGACCGTTTTTATGATCCCTCCTTAAGTGTTATAGAGACTTATAATCAGCTGACAGAAGATGAGCGTGAAGATTTTGCCATTGATGTTGAGCAGAGCATTGAAGCCTACTACGCTTATGTAGAGCAAATGTTTGAATTTTTAGGCATAAAGGATGAGGATAAAGTGAGATCGCTCACCCTCTTGCCCGGAACCAATAAATTCAAAGAACCGGAAGAATATGAACGACTGCACATTCAACAAGGTGAGATTATTGCCATAGTTGGACCGACAGGATCAGGTAAGAGCCGATTATTGGCAGATATAGAATGGACAGCAGATGGCGATACGCCAACACGTCGAAGTGTTTTGATTAATGAGGTGAAGCCGGACAAAAAATGGCGTTTTTCATCTGGCAATAAACTCGTGGCGCAATTATCACAGAATATGAATTTTGTAATGGATTTGACCGTTCAGGAATTTTTGGAACTTCATGCGGCCAGTCGGTTGATTGAAGATATTGAAGGAGCCATTGAAAAAATCATTACAGCAGCCAACAAATTAGCTGGAGAAGCATTTGAATTAGATACACCCATTACTAGCCTTTCAGGAGGACAATCAAGGGCTCTAATGATTGCAGATACAGCGATTTTAAGTGAATCACCGATTGTACTCATTGACGAAATCGAAAATGCAGGGATTGATCGTAAAAAAGCCCTTAAGCTTTTGGTAAAAGAGGAAAAAATCGTTCTAATCGCTACCCATGATCCAATCTTAGCTCTAATGGCAGATCGCAGAATTATAATCCATCATGGGGGAATTTCTGATATAATTGAAACAACGGATGAAGAAAAACAGATGTTGGTTGAACTTGAAAAATTAGATTACTATATGATGGAACAACGAACACTTCTACGTCAGGGGCAACGATTAACGATGAACTAGAGGAGGATTTTATGCGCATAAGCTACGAAGAAGTCTATGAAACGCTTTACACTATATTAATCAAGAAAGAAATCGCAGAAGATAAAGCGAAAATACTTGCTGAAACCATCACCAATAGTACCCTCGATGGTGTTGTTTCTCATGGTATTAATCGGTTTACAAGTGTTTTAAATCTTCTTGACGAGAATTTTATTGAAAAAGATGCAGAGCCTTCTTGCCAAGCTTCATTTGGAGCGATTGAGAGATGGGATGGGCATCAAGGTTTTGGAATTACAAACGCAAAACTGTGTATGAATAGAGCCATTGAACTAGCTCAGGAATTTGGAATTGGTATTGTTGCATTAAAAAACACCAATCATTGGCTTCGGGGCGGAACGTATGGATGGCAGGCAGCTGATGCAGGATGTATTGGAATTTGTTGGACCAATACCATGCCGAATATGCCGGCATGGGGAGCAAAAGACTGTCGACTTGGAAATAATCCTATGGTGATTGCAATGCCGCAAGCGAATCAGAAGCATGTGGTTCTAGATATGGCAATGGCCCAATTTAGTTATGGAAATTTAACGACAGCAAGTTTAGAGAATAGAAAATTATCCATTGATGGTGGTTTTAACCGTGAAGGTCAACTTACGAAAGACCCAGATGAAATATTGGAAACCTCTCGTGTACTTCAAATGGGATTTTGGAAAGGTTCAGGGCTCTCTCTTGTCTTAGACCTTATGGCTTCTGTTTTATCAGGAGGCAATAGTGTGGAAGATATTGGAAAACTACCCAAAGAGACCAGTATTAGCCAAGTCTTTATTGCGATTGATCCAAGGAAAGTGAATAATTCTGAAGATATTGAAGCGACAGTTAATCAGACACTAGACTACATAAAAGCATCGGAACTTGACCGCACCGATAGACCGGTTCGCTATCCGGGGGAGCGGGCCTATGCAACCCGAATAGAACAGCGTGAAGCTGGAATTGAGATTCATGAAGACATTTGGAAGGAAATCATTAATCGCTAAAAAGTCGCCGAAACTCACTGGGAATAATTCCTGTGAGTTTTTGTTTCGGTTACTTCTCCGTTTGTATTACTGTAACGGTAAGGCAGATGTGGTTTGATAATAAGAATAAATTTGACAAAAGTTCAATAAAGCTGTAAATTATATATATCTAATATTTAAAAATGAATCATAAGATATATCAAATAAATAGATGAATTGAGGTCATAAGTTGAAAACCAAGTTGTTATATGAACAAATAGCTGAAGAACTGAAAAATAAAATACTAAGTGGAGAATACGTAAAAGATCAAAAACTTCCGACAGAAAATGATTTGGCTCAGGAATATAAGGTTAGCCGGATAACTTCCAAGAGGGCTTTAGAAGAGTTGAAAAAAGAAGGCTTAATATATAGAGTAAGAGGTAGTGGAAGTTTTGTAAACGAAATAGATGAAGAACTTCTTCAAATGACAAGAGCTCGTGCTATGAATACAGCCCGTGCCATAGCGATAATAATGCCTAAGCACGTTTCAGAAAGTAGTTTTGCTCAGTCAATAAATGGAGCTGTAAAAGTGTTTGAAAAAGCGGGGTATTACAGCGTCATACACAGTGGAGTGAAAAATGCAGACGATGAGAAAAAAATTATTAAAAAAATGTATGATGATGGTATTGGTGGAATCATCTATTATCCGGTGTCAGATAGAGAAAATTATACTCTTTTGAATAGTTTGTTTTTAGATAATTATCCTATTGTTACTATCGATAAATATTTTGAAAGTCTTCCGATTAGTAATGTTGTTGCGGATAACTATAATGGAGGACGAATAGCGACAGAATATTTGATTAAGTTAGGTCATGAAAAGATAGGCTTTGTATCCGACCTCTCGATTGAAAGCACAACATCAATTCGAAATAGATATTTTGGCTATGCCAAAGCGTTAAAAGCACACGGGAAATATGAAAAAGAAGATGTGGTAAAAGCGGGATTTACAGATGAATATCATAGGAGCCACCAAGAGAAACAATATGAGACGATTATTAATGAGTTGCTAAAAAGTGAAGTTACCGGAATAATTGCAGTCAATGATTTAGTGGCAACATACTTGATGCGAACGGCTATTAATATGGGTGTTTTAGTGCCAGAGGATTTATCGATTATTGGCTTTGATGATTTGGAAATGTCAAAACATTTACAAGTCCCATTAACAACAATCAGACAGGATTTTGATAAGATCGGGCAAAGCGCCGCTGAATTAATCATCGACATTATAGAGACCCAGAATTATGAATATCAACAGATTAAACTTCCGGTTTCTATTATTGAAAGGCAATCATGTTCAAAAAAAAAGTAAATATAAAAGGGAGACTAGTCATTTAGTCTTCTTTTTTTGAAATTAAATATAACTTTTTGGTAAAAATGTTGACATTAAATAAAAATAGATATATAATATGGTATGTAATAACTGCGAACAATGATTAAAAGCAATAATTGAATATGACAACTTGCTTTTATGAACAAACTAAGGAGGATTAGAGATGAAAAAAGTGTTGGGAATAGTTTTGCTAGTAATGATCTTGACAGTTGGGTGTGCTAATGATACGAATAGCACCGGTGGAAGTGAAGAGGGAGAACAAAACAAGGAAGCAAACACGAAAAATGAGATGGTAATTAATGTGACTTACAAAGAAGTTGATGGATATGATGAATGGCTTGAGGCGTCAAAGGCTGAATTTGAAGAAACATATCCGGGTATAAAAGTTAAATTATCAAAAATGTCAAGTAATGAAGGGGATTATAATACGAAAACTTCATTGATGTTGCAGTCAGATGATACCATCGATGTTATGGTTGTAGACAGCTTTTTAGCACCTTCTTTGGTGGCGACAGGAAGTTTGGCAGAATTGCCAGTGGAATCATGGGAAGACTGGGAATCAGAATATCCGTCTAATATAAGGGAAGGAATGTCCTTTGGCGGTAATGTATATGCAATACCTTACACAACAGATACAAGAGGTTTATATTATAATGCGGATATTTTTAATGAGGTAGGGATACAAACACCTTGGGAACCAAGAAGTTGGGATGAGGTCATTGCTACAGTTGAAAAATTACATGAAGCAGGTATAGCCTATCCAATATGGATGAATGGGTCAAAAGCTCAAGGGGAAGGAACGACCATGCAAACGTTTGAAATGTTGTTGGCAGGGACCAATGACTGGTTGTACGAAGATGATAAATGGGTTGTTACATCACAAGGGTTTCTGGATGCATTAACATTTATTGAAAATCTTTATAATATGGGAATATATGAAAACACAGAATTAGCTACCATGCTTGACGCTAATAGTTGGCAAGTATTAAATGAAAAAATGCCGGCTAGCCAAGAAGTTGCAATTGCTTTAGATGGTAATTGGAAAAGTGGAGATTGGATAAAGGCATTGCCAGATACCCACCAAGATGTAATAAAAATCACACCAATGCCAAATAAAGATGGTAATGGATTTGCTTCTATGAGTGGAGGATGGACATTAGCTGTTCCTGAAATGTCAGATGCTAAAGAAGAAGCCTTTAACTTTATTAAAATAGCCTTAAATAAGGAGAATATTTTGAATTTTTCATTAGCGGGTGGCGACATGGCTGTACGAAAAGATGTAGCGCAGAATGCAGACTATACTGAACAAAATATTTATAGAGCTCAAATGAGTGAATATACGGAATATACAAAGTTTAGACCGGGGGTTGAAGCTTATCCAAGTGTTTCTATTGAAATTCAAGCAGCTGTTGAGTCTGTCATTACAGGACAAATGACAGCAGAAGAAGCGATGATGGTTTATGCGGAGAATGTAAAATCAATTGTAAATGAAGACGAATATGTAAGTAAATAATTACATATATTTTCATAGGGAGCATTAGCTCCCTATGTTATATGGAGGGAACAATGATTGAAAAGAGAAAAATCAAAACAACAATTCTATTTTTACTACCGTCATTGTTATTAATCTTTGTATTTTTTGCTTTACCTGTATTTGTGACAATTTTTTATTCGTTTACAAATAAAACGTTAGTAGGAGTTAAAGCAATTAATTGGGACTTTGTAGGAATAGAAAATTATAAGTTTATGTTTGCAGATAAGAGATTTTTTATATCACTTAAAAACACGATAGTATTTTTGTTTTTTTCTGCACTAGTCGGGCAACAGGTCCTTGGCTTCGCTTTGGCATATATGATGCAAAAAAAGAATGCACTTTTAAGACGGTTTGTTGGAACATCGGTATTATTAGGTTGGGTAACCCCAGAAGTTGTTGTATCTTTTATCTTTTTTGCTTTTTTAAATACAGAAGGTTCTTTAAACTCCTTTTTGGGCGTCTTTAATATCAAGCCCATAGCTTGGTTGTTTGACCATGCCATGTTAGCCATAATTTTTGCGAATATATGGCGAGGAACAGCGTTTTCAATGCTAATTTTTCAATCTGCATTAGGTAACGTTAGCGAAAGTGTCAAAGAATCTGCGCGAATTGATGGTGCCAATACGCGACAAGTTCTTTTCCGAATAATTATACCTTTGATTTCAGGATCAATTGTAACGAATACAATTTTAATTACCTTGCAGACTATTGGATTATTCGGATTAATATATGCATTGACAGGCGGAGGCCCAGGCTATGATACAACGACGGTGCCTATATATATGTATAATAAAGCGTTTTCAGCGTACCAATTAGGATATGGAACAGCAATGGCAATTATTCTAGTGCTATTTGGAATGTTAATGAGTGTATTCTACATGCGAAGTTTTAAAAGAAACGACTAGGAGGCCGAGATGAAAAAAATAATAAAAAATTATTCTCAACATGTAGTATTAATAATAATTGCGATTATGTTTATATGGCCTATGCTGTGGCTAGTATTTGCATCATTTGATAAAACAGGACCTTTAACCATAAAAGTGCCGGATCAAATAACTCTTGATAATTATATTGAGGTTGTAACCAATCCAATGAATTTTAGGGCTTTTTTAAATAGTTTTATTATTTCATTTAGTCAAGCATCAATGGTTGTTATTCTTGCAATCTTAGCCTCATATCCATTATCTAGGTTTTCAATAAAAGGAAAATCAAAGATTCTGTATTCTATATTGTTTCTAAATGGATTGCCAATTACAGCAATAATGGTTCCTGTGTACATGGTGTTTTTTCGATTAAAAATAACAAACTCAATCATATCAACAACTTTATTCTTAGTGGCAACAGCCTTACCATATAGTATTTGGATGATGAAAAATTTTATGGATGATGTGCCAAAAACATTAGAAGAGGCAGCTTGGATTGATGGGGCAGGTATTATTCAAACAATTATTCATGTCATTTTCCCGGTTATTCTTCCTGGAGTTATGGTTGTTTTTATATTTACTTTTTCCGGTAGCTGGGGGAACTTTTTTGTGCCGTTTATATTGCTAAGTTCTGTTGAAAAAATACCGGCGTCTGTTTCGATTTATCAATTTTTCGGAGCCCATGGACAAGTTGTGTATGGACAATTAGCAGCGTTTTCCTTATTATATACAATGCCAATTGCAATACTCTACTTTTTATCCCAAAAATTTATGTCCCAAGGATTTGCATTAAGTGGTGCCATTAAGTAAAAAACAGGAGGAAACATATGGATACAACATTTTTTTATATACAGCAATTAGAAAAACGTATTAATGAATTAGATAGTTTTAGATATAGAAACAAGTTAGAAATTAATCGCTTTTTAGTGAAAGAAGATTCAGAACAAATCATTAATCCCAAAGTGCCAAAATATGAAGGACAAAAGGAAATCATAAAAAAAGATTTTTGGTCAGGTCGGGATAAGTATCTTTGGCTGCACTCAGATATTTCCTTACCGGAAGTGTTTATTGGAAAAAATATTGTTGGATATTTTGATTTTGGAAATACCGGTGTCGGTAATAATTCATCTTTTGAATCAATGATCTATTTAAATGGAAGTGAATATCAAGGTGTAGACTCTAACCACAAAGAAGTATTCTTTGATTTAAAGGAATGTGGAAGGTCATTTGAACTTGACTTTAGATTGTGGAGCGGATTAGAAGGCGGCGGGAAAAAACAGGACCAATACCATCAGTTTAAAGAAGCCTTTATAGCAGAGTTAGATGAAGCGACCGATGATCTATACTATATGGGAAAGAATATCATTGAAACAATTAAAGTCTTAACGGATGAAGACCCCATGCGCTATAAATTGGAAAATATCTTAAAAGAAGCAATGAAAAAATTAGACTACACAAATATACAATCAGATCTGTTTTATGAATCCATAAAAATTGCATGTGATTATTTAAATGCGTCAATTGATAAACTCGACAGAAAAGACTTAATTGATATAATTTGTGTAGGCCATACACACATTGATGTTGCGTGGTTGTGGCGGTTAAAGCATACGCGAGAAAAGATATCCAGATCTTTTTCTACTGTTTTAAATCTAATGGATCAATATGAAGAATATTATTTTCTTCAAACCCAAGCACAATTATATGAATATATAAAAAATGATTTCCCAGAGATTTATGCACGCATAAAAGAAAAAATCAAAGAAGGAAAATGGGAACCATCCGGATCGATGTGGGTTGAGGCCGATTGTAATTTAACAAGTGGTGAGTCCATTGTTCGACAGATATTATATGGTAAGAAATTTTTTAAGGATGAATTTGATTTTGAAAATACATTTTTGTGGCTGCCGGATGTGTTTGGATACAGTTGGGCCTTACCGCAAATTCTAAAAAAATCCGGAATAGATACTTTTATAACAACCAAGATATCTTGGAACGAAGTTAATCGTATGCCCAATGATACTTTTATCTGGCGAGGCATTGACGGAAGTGAGATATTGACACATTTTGTAACGACGCCGGATGTAGATTCAACAACAAAGTTTTACACTTACAATGGAAACATCAAGCCCCAAATAATCAAGGGCATCTGGAATAATTATCGAAATAAAGATGTCAACCAATCCTTGCTTTTATCCTATGGATATGGCGATGGTGGTGGAGGCGTTAATCGAGATATGTTGGAGAATCGAAGAAGAATCGACAAACTTCCTTCTATGCCGGTAACAAAAACAGGAACGGTTACAAAGTATTTGAAGAAATTACACGAAGACCTTAATGCAGAAGAGAATTTAGGACACATGGCAGTATGGGATAATGAATTATACCTTGAATTTCATAGAGGAACGTACACATCACAAGCATATAACAAATTGATGAATAGAAAACTTGAATTAGCCTATAGAGATGCAGAAATACTATCCGTCTTTTCCTGTATTAATAAAAAAAATATGATGTTTTATCCAGTCCAAAAATTTTGCCAAGGTTGGAAAATTATTTTAAGAAATCAATTTCATGATATTATTCCAGGGTCAAGTATTCAAGAGGTATATGAAGATTCACGACAAGAGTACCAAGAAGCTGAACATATTGTTAGTGAGATATTTGATGACCTTGCTGGAGAAAATCAGTCAAATGTATCTATCACCAATACAGCCCTATGGAATCGAGATGAACTTATATGTATTGAGGATAATGTTTATCAAGATTTACAATTAGTTGATCTGGACAATCGACATTTGATGCGACAAATCTCGGAAAATGCATGCTATTTTCATATAGGTTCGATTTCGCCTCTTGAAACAAAAAATTATCAAGTGAAAAAAGAGGCGATTCTAGAAGACAGTCAAAGTGAAAGCCGATTTACCTATAAAAGCAATAGCGCTGAAAGTAAGCATTGTAAAATCACATGGAATAATCAAGGACAGCTTATAGAAATTTTTGATAAGTCAAGTAATCAAAATATTCTCACGGATACAGGTAATGAATTACAGATTTTCGAAGATAAACCAAGAGAGTATGATGCTTGGGAATTGGAAGCGACGATCGATGATAAAAAAGAAGTTATTCATGATTTTACCGGAACTAAGTTGATATCAGAAGGCCCATTATTTATTAAAATACGTTTTGGATGGACATATAATAAAACAACAATTATACAAGATATGATTTTATATCATCATTCGAAACGGATTGATTTTGTGACAAAAATTCAATGGCAAGAGCGAGATAAGGTCTTAAAGGTTGCCTTTCCGGTAGATGTACGAACGATTAATGCAAGATATGATATACAGTTTGGTAGTGTTGAACGACCAACCCATAGAAGTACATCATGGGATGCGGCTAAATTTGAGGTCGTAGGGCATCAATGGGCCAATTTAGAAGAAAAGGGATTAGGGATAGCTTTGTTAAATAACTGTAAATATGGCTATGATATTAAAGATAATGTTATGCGATTAACCTTGTTGAAATCACCCACATTTCCGGATCCAACAGCAGACTTAGGTGAACAGCATTTTACCTATAGTTTATTTGTCCATCAAGAAGCCTGGAATCAGTCGCGGATAATTGAAGAAGCATGGAGTTTAAATTCACCATTAAGGGCCATAAAAGGTAATATCAATTTGTACCAAGGAAGCGAAAGACTTTTTGAAGTTTATGGTTCAGGCATAGCTTTAGATGCCATTAAGAAGACAGAAGATGGCAACAAAATATTAATTCGTCTTCATGAAATGCATGGAGGAAAAAGCGATTTCAGTATGCACTGTAATTTTGAAATAAAAAGTTGGTGTGAATGCGATTTAATGGAGAACCCCATTGGAGAACAGGTAAAGGCTTCCACCATAGGAATGAAATTCAAACCCTTTGAAATAAAGACATACATTATTGAAGTATAAGAGATTGAATGTATTCCAAATCATCGCTTTGATGCTTGTATTCATTAAATAATATGATATATTATGAATGTGTTTTTTCATAGTTTATGCCTTGCAAGACCCCCCGATTTTTGTGTATAATACAATCATAACCTGATTCTTGACAATGGATTAAAGTAAGGAGATGTTTATGGGGACTACACATATTCAGTGGGATATTATACGTTCATTTGTAGAAGAAGCTTTTGTAGGATATAATGTACCGAGAGAAGATGCCAAGATTTGTACGGATGTGCTCATCGCTTCAGACATGAAAGGTATTGATTCTCATGGGGTCAACCGGTTTAAACCCATCTATTTAGACCGTATCAAGGCGGGGATTCAGAAGCCGGTTACAGAATTTGAAGTAGTACGGGAGACACCCACTACGGCAGTGGTCGACGGTCACGACGGCATGGGACAAGTGATTGGATATAAGTCTATGTCCATGGCCATTGAAAAAGCTAAGAAGTATGGTATGGGAATGGTTGCTGTTAGAAACTCAACCCATTATGGCATCGCCGGATACTATGCTGAGATGGCGACAAAAGCTGGATGTATCGGAATGACAGGAACAAACGCTCGCCCTTCTATCGCACCTACCTTTGGTGTGGAAAATATGTTGGGAACCAATCCCTTGACATTTGGAATGCCCACGGATGAAGCTTTTCCCTTTATTTTAGATTGTGCAACATCGATTACCCAAAGAGGTAAGATTGAATATTTTGCCCGAGTCGGAAAAGATACACCTAAAGGAATGGTACTAGATCGTCAAGGTCAAGCTATGACGGATTCAAATCAGATTTTACAGGATTTGGTGGATGAAAAAGCCGCTTTAGCACCGTTAGGTGGAATCGGAGAAGAGCTTGCAGGATACAAAGGATATGGATATGCAACCGTTGTTGAGATATTATCAGCGGCATTGCAACAAGGGAACTTCCTGAAAATGTTGACAGGATTATCGGAGAGTGGAGAAAAAGTTCCCTATCATCTCGGTCATTTCTTTATTGCAATAGATACAGAAGCTTTTATGGGCTTAGATAGCTTTAAGAAAACTACAGGTGACATATTGAGGAGTCTAAGAGACTCAGAAAAAGCCCCGGGATATCAACAAATATTTACAGCGGGGGAAAAAGAGTATTTGGCTTGGTTAGACCGCAAAGATAAAGGCGTGCCTGTAAATGAAGCAGTACAAAAGGAATTTATAGATGTACGTGATGAATTAGGGCTTGATCAATTTAGTTTTGATTTTGAATAAATTAAATAAACACACTGCCACCGGGTAGAATAATGCATAGAGCATTCGTAACATATCGTTAGGTCTTAGAAGATATGTCACGAATGCTTTTTTTGGGAGGAAAAAGCAATATGAATATTTATCAGTCAATAAAAAATTTATCAGCATTTGAACAAATATTATGGGGAACATCGATAATCTTCATTGGGGGTTCATTTATAGTATCAAATCAAAACGATTGGATAACCATTATCGCTTCTTTAATTGGTGTAACGGCTTTGATTTTTGTTGCTAAGGGCGATGTGGTTGGACAAATATTAATCATTGTGTTTAGTCTAATATATGGGTTTATTTCCTATCGGTTCAAGTATTATGGTGAAATTATTACCTATCTTGGAATGACAGCACCGATTGCTTTTTTGTCAGTTATTACATGGCTCAAACATCCTTATTCTAAGCAAGAAGTTAAAGTGAGTGAGCTTACAAAAAAACAAGTAATTATTCTCACAATTGTTACAATTGGTGTCACAATCTTTTTGGGTATGGTATTAAAAAAACTAGGAACAACATATTTAGGATTTAGTATCGTATCTATAACAACGAGTTTTGTGGCATCGAGCTTAATGATGCTACGCAGTCACTATTATGCTATTGCATATGCGACCAATGATCTAGTGCTGATTATTCTCTGGAGTTTGGCAAGTTTAGAAGATAATATGTATATATCTATGGTTATTTGCTTTATTGTATTCTTCGTTAATGATCTCTATGCATTTATTAACTGGAAAAGAATGAAAAATACTCAATATGAAAGTCAAGCGTCTACAATTTGATTAATCATAGGATGTAAAAAAATAATCGAAATATCTTACGGAGGGGGAGAGGGATTATGGTTTTTTCATCGTATATATTTATTTTTGGTTTTAGCTTCCTTGCTTTTTTATGGTTATTTTAACATATACTATTTAATTATTATTATCAGTTCGATCATTGTAAACTACTTTATCGCATTTACCATTAAACCAGGCAGAGATAACAAAAAAATATTTTTAATACTAGGTATTTTATTTAACATAGGTCTTTTAGGTTATTTTAAATATTATGATTTTTTTGTTGATAATATAAATACTACATTTAATGCGTCATATAATCTGAAATATTTAATTCTACCTTTAGGAATAAGTTTTTTCACATTTCAGCAATTTTCCTTTTTGCTTTCGATATATAAACAAGAAGAGGTTATTGAAGGTTTCGTTGACTATTGCCTTTTTGTTACTTTTTTTCCACAACTAGTTGCAGGACCTATTGTAACTTATTCAGAAATGATTCCTCAGTTTAAAGAAAAAAACAGAAGATATTATAATCCGGACAATTTTTCGATTGGAGTTTATACGTTTACCATTGGTCTCTTTAAGAAAATTGTTTTAGCAGACACATTTGCCTTGTTTGTTGATAATGGCTATAACATGGCAGGACGTTTAGATAGTTTATCTTCTTTACTTGTTATATTAGCATATACATTTCAAATATACTTTGATTTTTGCGGGTATTCTGAAATGGCTATAGGACTTGGAAAAATGTTTAATATAGATCTTCCGATTAATTTTAACCTCCCTTATCTTTCGGCAAGTATAAGGGAATTTTGGATGCGCTGGCATATTACATTAGGGCGTGCGCTTGGTCAATTTGTCTATAAACCGCTTGGAGGAAATCGAAAGGGTAAATGAAGAACTTATATTAATTTAATGATTACATTTTTATAAGCGGATTCTGGCATGGTGCAACGTGGACATTTATTGTATGGGGAGGTTTACATGGAGCTATGTCGGTTATAGAACGAGAATTTGAAACGATTCTTGATAAAATTAATCATAAAGTAAGAATTGGCATGACTTTTTTTGCAGTTGCAATGACGTGGGTTCTTTTCAGAGCGACCAGTTTTAACCAAGCAATAACGATATATAGAAACTTGTTCAGTTTCAATCTAAATAATGTTCGAGCCAACTTAGCCGAAATGGTTTATGATGGTATACTAAACTTTCCACCTATCGTGGATAATATATATATTTTAATTTTTAGGGGGAGAAAAAATGGATTTAAATCCTTTGAAAGTAACGGCTGGAGGGCTAACGTCTAAGGAGCAAATCAGTCTATATGAAATGATTGAAGATGAAGATAAAGCATCTACATATATTATGAGTATTGATTTACATACTTTGGCCAAAGAAGGTGCTGATAATATAGCTCAAAAAAAATTTCCCAGTTATTTGTATAATGATTCGGTGTTTGATGATTATATCAATGTTGATAAAATTGGTGATTGGAGTAAGGACTACACGTACTCTGAAGAAGTTGTCAAGGATAAGCATTTAAGTAAGATAGACGCAACGACATCACTTGTAAGATCTCAGATTGAAGATAATATAAGCTATAACATTGAGATGTTAGCTCAATCAATTGACATTGAATCAGATAAATAATATATTTTTTTCTTTCCACCTTATTCTGCATTATTTTGGTTCAAGACAAAAGAAGATTATTATTTTAATCTCTTGATGAATGGAAAAAGAGAATTCATACAAAGATTTAGTGGATATGAAAATATACGAATTATTGATATGCAAGACTGTTGTGAGATTATAGATTTAGATAACTATAGAGATGCGACACACTACAACCCTGTTATCCAAGAATCAATTATTGATAAAATAGTCGATGGCAGTTGCGATGTGAAAGAAGAAAACATGGACATGAAAATAGAAAAGTTGGAAATGTTAATTCAAGAATTTGAAGAGGCAAATGCATGGTTAAAAAAGAACCGTTGACAAGAGTGATAAACTTTGTTATGATATCTTGATGATAACGATAATCAAAATCAATTAAAGAGAGGTGTTATATTGGCAAGAAACCGTGAACCAAGATTTAAAAAATGCAGAAGTCTCAACTTAAATGTGTGTGGGCATCCGAAAGCGATGAAGCGTAGTGTGCCATCCCAAGCAAGAGATCGAAGAAAGTTATCTCCATATGGAGAGCAACTCTTAGAAAAACAACGACTTCGTGGATATTATGAAGTTTTAGAAAAGCAATTTAGAAATTATGTAGATAAGGCATTAGCGAGTCCTGAACTAACCGGAGAAAAACTTGTTGCGGACCTTGAGTGTCGCTTAGACAATATGGTTTATCGTATGAACTTTGGAGCGTCCATTCGACAAGCACGTCAAATCGTTACCCATGGAAATATATGGGTCAATGGAAAAAAAGTGAACCGCCCTTCTTATGCGCTATCTGTCGGTGATGTCGTTGAGATTAAAGATAAAGCAAAAGATGTAGCCATCTATAAGCATAATTTTCATGAAAAGGCAATCTTTAATTTACCCTATATAGAATATGATTTGGAAGGATATAAAGCTGTCTTAGTTGAAAAACCAACTCGAGAAAACATTCCTATCGAAATCAATGACCATCTGGTTGTAGAGTATTATTCAAGTCGATAATGCCTACATATAAAATTATTCTCTGATTCATTTCGCTGAGTGACTCTAAGCGTGTGAAAAAGGAGAACACAAAGGATTCCAAACTCGCTTTGCTCAAACAGTGGAATCCTTTTTTTGTGCCCTCCTTTTTCCCACTTAAGAGTCACTAAAACTCATGAAAAAGTTCATAATTTTATATGTAGGCATCTAGATATGGTCGTTACTTTTTAGCACCTGCTTCAAGGTATCTTTATATCTTACGCGTCTTGAACTAATTTCAGCACCACCGTCGTGAGGCGTCATGATGACATTGCCAAATTGGTGTAAGTTATAGTTTGAAGGATATATTTGAGGTGTATCCTTTGTGGGATAGCAATACCACACATCTGAAGCAAATCCATATAAACCAATATTTTTTAAGGTGTCATACAAGGCATCTTCATCGATAATCGGACCTCGGGCGACATTTACCAATGTTTTATCTTTTAGTGGGGTAAGAACAGATTGATTGATGGAGCCAAGAGTAGCGTCGCTCAGCGGAACGGTGACGACCATAATATCACACCAATCAGCAAGTGTTTCAAGGCTTGGAAAGTTCATCGTATTGTCATAAGTACGATGTTTATATTCTAAAATACCGATAGAGCATGCAAAGGGTTTTAATAAATCATGTAGGTGCTTACCGATATGTCCATATCCATAAATGGCAACTTTCTTATGAAAAAGGCTATGCCAAAATTCAGTGTAGTGTCCTCGGTTGTCCCTAGACCAATCCCTTTGAACTAATTTTTGATGGGAGAATAACAACTTTCCTTGCAAAGCTAAAAGCAAAGCTAGAGCCCGTTCGGCGATGAAGGGTGCGTGGGAAGATGTGTTATGAACGTGAATCTTATGTGAATGCAATAGATCCAGATCAAGTCCGTCTAGACCCGTATAGGGTACAAAAATATGCTGTATATTCGGAAGAGTATCCAAATTTTTTTCCGAAAACTGACCGGAAATAAGATGTGTAATCTTTTCGTGAACCTCATTATCTTGACGTTGAAGAAGAATGGGTGTGACATTTTTAGATTCATACTCGCTGAAATCATTTTCTAATAAATCAGCAATGAGCGTATATTCATGTTTATTTAATATCCCAAGTTTAATCATAATAAACCTCCTTGAAAAATTTTTATGTTATTCCTATTATACCATTAAAATGTGGTAAAATAGAAAATATTCGAATTGAAGGATAAAGGGGGACTTATTATGTTGTTTTTTTTATATATTTTAATCATTGCTTTAATCATCTATGTGGTCATATTAGGGAATAAAGTCCATTGGATTGAAAAACAGATGAAGGAAAGGGATATAAAGCACAAAGAGCTAGATGACTCGCAGGCAGAGCGCCAATATCGACCATTAGAACATTTGCAAAAAGTTCAGGCAATTTCTGAAAAACAAGTTGTGAAGAAACCGAAGAAACAAGTTCGACTGAATTTTTCAATGGCTTCAGTCTTAAGTAAAATGGGAATTGCTTTAGTATTGATTGGAATAGGTTTTCTATTTAAATGGGGCTATGACCAAGGGTTTATCACAGAATTTATCACAGTGATTTTTGGTGTAATTATTGGCTGGGGGCTTATTGCCTTTGGTCGAATAGCATATAGCAAGAAGCGAGATCTTGTTTCGCAAGTTGTGTATGGAGGTGGAATTGCGACCTTATACATCACGGTGTATGGTGCATATGCCGTCTATGAAATGTTAAATGACATCCTAGCCTTTTTATTTTTAATTCTAGTAAGTCTCATAGCTTTTTATATTTCTTTAACGCATCAAAAATTATCACTATCGATTACAGCTCTATTAGGAAGCCTTATTATTCCCTTATTGGTGGATGTTCAGTTTATCGGATTCTTTGGCTTTGGCTTATATCTTGTTTCACTAGCAATATTTAACGGCTTTATATTTTATTATAAGCGATGGCGAAGTCTACAATTGCTGACCATTATTGGTATTTATATTGTCATCTTCATTGTAACCGGCCAAGTTGTTTTATCAGATCAACAAAAAACGGAACTTGGAATCTTATTTTTTGTTTTATATGCCATCTTTAATGGACAAGATTTAATCATGGCCTTTAAAAAACGCCTTAAGGAAAAGGGTCTATGGATGACCAGTGTCTTATTGATTATTATCCCTTTATTTACAATTCTGATTACAAAAAATCTTCTGGATTGGTCAGTAAATGGTTGGACCCTTTTGTTTGTAGGAGTTGCTCTTGCATATTTTGTCGGTTCTTATGTTTACTTTAAAATGCAGGGTGAAGATATCATCAATAATTCCACACTTGTGGTGATGGCGACTTTCATATATTTTGGAATTATTCAGTTTTTTGAAGGTCGAATGGAATGGATGATTCTCATCATTATGGCCCATGTCTTTTTCTTTTTTTACCATCGTCGAAGGGAACAGATTTTTCAATGGATTGGTCATGGCGTGAGTTTGATTGCCTGGGTGACCCTTATCATTAATACCCTTGATCGATTCGATGAATTTGCTTATTCATTTGAGTATATTGGTACATCGGTGATTATCTATGTATTACTCATTGGAGTGTTATATTGGCAAAAAGCATGGATTAGAAAAATATATAGCAGTGGCACCTTTTTTGGCTACGGAACACTCTTTAATGCCTATTATGCCAATCACCTAATGGATGAAGGCTATCGCTTATTCGTATTTGCAGTACTTACATTTGCCATGATTGGCATTTTGTGGTTTGTAAATCGTAAAAAAACCTTGTTTTTTTCCTATACCTTACCGGCATATGGATTTATCCTCTTCTTGATTCGCCTAGCAGTAACATGGGATTTCGTTTTGGAAAGGGAAGGGTATTGGATCTCCTCACTCATGCTTATGGGAATCATCATCTTCATAATAGGAGTCTTCATGCGAAAGCAAGAACAAAGCGAGGGCTACTTATATGAAATTTTAGGTTCTCTCATTATTCTGTGGGGAGCCTTTGTGGATACTATTGATCTGACCCAAGAAGTTATTTACGGTCTACTAGCCTTAGGACTGGGGCTTACCCTTATCGAACGTACAATTTGGTATACCTTTAATAAAAAAGATATTCTTATTTTGGTTTATCGTGGCATTTTCTTTGCCATCTATTTATTCGGACTTATTTACCAAGTCTTTGATTATGAATTTGAATGGATAAAATTTGCGGCAGAAGTCGGTGTATTACTATTTTTTATTTGGCATTTGTATCAAACATCCAAAAAGCAGATTTTAAATTATTTAATCATATCAGCTGTATTTTACCTATATACTTACGGCGCCTTTAGGGAAGTGGCGACAGGACTTGTAACCTTGTTTTGGGCGGCTATGGGTGTTGGTGGCTTGATATATGGAATTATAAAAAGGAATCAACGGTTTTCCTATGTTGCATTAGGACTGGTTGTTTTTGTTGCAGGGCGTCTTGTGCTGATTGATTTGGCTTCCGTTGAAGTCTATTGGAAAGTAATTACATCCATGGTCTTTGGAGGAGCATTATTGGCTATAAGTTATTTTCTGCAACCCTACTTTGACCGATAGATTAATATGAAAACAATTTTACATAAAAGGAGCTTTACATGAATAAGTTTAAATTTAGTAGTAAAAGAGTTATCTTCATCACACTTATTGTGATGGCAATTGGAATCGCTTTTGTAAGTATGTATTTTGGTGCTGCAAAATATATTATGCCAATGTTTATGTCCTATTTTAGTAATCCATGGATTCCCATATTAAATACGTTGCCAGTTATTATGATTATTTTATGTATTTATTCCCTTTCTAACCGTGTGTGGTTAAGTTTTTTACTGACAAGTTGTATTACAATTTTAATAAGTTGGGTTAATTATTTTAAAATTGAGTTAAGAAACGACCCACTTCTAGCAGGGGATTTGGTATTTATTAACGAGTCAAAAAATATGCTTTTTCAGTATAAAATTTATCCGAATTATAAAATGGCTATTACAGTTGTAGCTATAGCAATTATTACGATTATGTCGATTTTTCTATTTAGGAAAGGGATATTATCTCAAAAAGAAAGAATAATTTTATTTTTTTCTATTGTGATTTGTTCAATAGTTATGGGTAATTATCTATATAGCAATGATAAATTATACCAAAGCATAGAAAATTATTCGCTGGCTAATCGATGGAATGCAACGGAGGATTACATTAGCAGAGGGGTTGTTTATCCATTTTTAGCAAGTATTAAAACGAGTATCAATCAAGCTCCGAAAGGATATTCGAAGCAAGAAGTAATAAAGATTTTAGATGTATATGAAGGCGGAGAAATAGCAGACGATAAAAAAGTGAATATCATTTCAATTATGCTTGAAGGTTATAGTGACTTTAGTCATCAAAAGCAATTAGATTTTTCAGAGAATCCATATGAATTTTATCACCAATTAGAGAAAGAATCTTATACCGGAAATTTGATTAACAATGTGTTTGCGGGCGGGACGGTATCGACAGAACGTGGATTTTTGACGGGATACACATCCTTGCCAAACTTTAGAAGGCAGGTAGATACATACGTATGGTACCTACGTGATCAGGGATATTATACAGAAGGCAGTCACCCTTATTATAACTGGTTTTATAATCGGATGAATGTCAATCCATATTTAGGATTTGAGAATTACTACTATCTTGAAAATTATTATTCGGGAAAAAAAGATACGCATTATATGCGAGATGAACTTTTGTTTGAAGAGATTCTGGGTTTTTATGAAAAGGGGAAAAAAATGGACCGACCGTATTTTTCTTTTTCAGTGACTATGCAAAATCATGGTCCTTATGGAAAGACCTATGAAGGAATACCTTATATTATTAATAAAGGATATTGTGAAGAATCATCAGCTATCATGAATAATTACTTACAGGGGATTGATCAAACAACAAAGTCCTTAGAAAAGATGGTTAATACGCTTAAAAATGACACGGAACCGGTGGTGCTTATAATCTTTGGTGATCACAGGCCATGGTTAGGCGATGCAAATAGTGTTTATCACGAGTTGGGAATTAATATTGATTTAAGTACGGAAGAAGGATTTTATAATTATTATGGGACACGTTATTTAATTTGGGCAAATGCTTCTGCAAAAGAAAGTCTTGATAATGATTTTCTTGGAGAAGGCCCAGATATAGGGTCATATTTTCTGATGAATGAATTCTTTATATTGGCAGGTTATGAAGGACCGAAATTTATGAAATATTCTAACACGATTAAAGAGGAATTTTCGGTTATACATAGTCAAGATGCATGGGTTAAAGACGATGGCTTTGTGCGTGAACTTGATAAAAATGAGCAAGAAACACTTCGCAAGTTTAATCATGTCCAGTACTATTTAAAAACGAAAAATTAAAATATTAGTACGAATATTACCTTGACGCTCACAATTCTTTATGATACTCTTTATCCGTAACATAATTTCATAAGAACGCTAGGGGGGCCGGAAACGCCGGCTGAGATAAAGACCATTGTCTTTGACCCTTGACCTGATTCGGATCATGCCGACGTAGGAAAGCTTAAGTCAAATATAGGGCTATTATACAGGTTAAACATGTATAATAGCTTTTTCTTGTTTTTCTTTCAAAGCAATTCTAGGGTTTGACACAACTGCATATACCGAATTATCAAATCATTCAGAAATATGGAGGTTAGTGATGAAAAATGTATCATTGAAACTATCAATTTCAGGACTGCTTATTGCATTAGGTGTTGTACTTAGTACCTTTTATATTCCGTTTGGGGTATCAAAGTGTTTTCCGGTACAACATTTTATTAATGTCATAGGTGCAGTCATGTTAGGGCCTGCTTATGCTGTTATTAATGCATTTTTAATATCATTGATACGGAATATGTTAGGAATGGGATCCTTGTTAGCTTTTCCGGGCAGTATGATTGGTGCGGCACTTGCCGGTCTATTCTATCGCTTTTTTTCTAGTCACCGTATCGCTTGTCTTGGAGAACTTATCGGAACAGGACTCATTGGAGGTGTCCTAGCAGGCTTGGTTGCAAGTTATGTGATGGGCAATCCGGTCGGACTTTTTTTCTTTATTATTCCCTTTGGAATCAGCGCATTAGTCGGTAGTGGATTTTCACTAATTCTTTTTGAAGTCACTGATTTATTAAAAATCATGAGAGGGTGGAAGGAAAAGATATGAAAAATGTTATGACCATTGCCGGTTCGGATTCTTCCGGCGGAGCAGGAATTCAAGGAGATCTTAAAACAATTGCATCCTATGGGCATCATGGACTAACAGCTATTACGGCAGTGACAGCGCAAAATTCCCAAAAAGTAGGTCATATTGAGCCCATACAGGTGGAGCAACAATTGCAGATTATGGATGAAGATTTTCAGATATCCGCAATCAAAATCGGTATGCTCTATTCGGTGGAAAATATCCTCGCAGTCAGTCGATGGATTGATGACCGTAACTGCCCCATTGTTTTAGACCCTGTTATTTGTTCTTCAACAGGTCAACAACTCATTCAGGCAGATGCCTTAAAAGCTATAAAAAAAATATTGCATAAGGTATCCCTCATAACACCCAATCGCTTTGAAGCGGAAATGTTAACAGGCAATAAAATCAAGAAAAGAGCAGATATGGAAGCTGCATGCAAAAAAATGGTTCACTTATATAAGACGCCGGTCCTATTAAAGGGAGGTCACTTTGATGATGCCGATCAGGCCATTGATTTTTTCTACGACGGAAAGACGATTCAAACATTTGCTGAGAAACGCTTAGAGAGTCAATGTACACATGGTACAGGATGTTGTTTGTCTTCTGCAATTGCATGTGAACTAGCGGCGGGGAAAGACATATACAGGGCAATCGTTGGAGCAAAAACAAAGGTAACCAAAGCGATACGCTATGGGTATCGAACCGGCCAAGGTGAGGGGGTTGTCAATGCACTTGAAATATAAGGCGCCGAGGATTCATTTTTTGACAAATTATGTCACCATGAATGATGTGGCAAATATGTGTATTGCATCGGGTGGTCGCCCAATAATGTCTGAAGCGGTGTCGGAATTTGAAGCAATTATTTCCAAAGTCGATGGCCTCGTTCTCAATATCGGAACGGCAGATGAATTAAGGTTTGAAAAGCTTCATCAAGCCCATCGAATCGCTAAAGCCTTAGATAAGCCACTTCTTTTAGACCCGGTTGGATGTAGCGCAAGTCAGTTTCGTTTAAGTCATTCTTTAAAACTATTAAAGGATGGTGGAGTATCGATTTTAAAATGTAATGGTCAAGAAGCGAAAGCTTTGCTTGATGAAGAAGTCAGTTCCGTGTTTTATGGTGTGGATAGTCAAGCCATGAATCCTGAACAAGTAAAAATATTGGCCTATTCCTTGTGGAAAAAATATGAGCCCTTGAATAAAAAAATCGTTGTAATCATAACCGGAGCGACGGATTACATCGTATCCGATGATGGATGCGACGAGGTTACCGGAGGGAGTATTTTGCAACAAAGCATTACAGGGACAGGATGTATGTTAAATAGTCTCTTGATGACACGTTTTTGCGGAAGCTATGGTAGGCACTATAGTCTGATGAAAGTTCTTGAATGTATGAAACGAAGCAGTGAATGCGCCGCCAGGAGGATTCATAATCAAGGCCATTTAGGAAGCTATAAGCAAGGGCTCATTGATGAAGTGGCGACAAGAAATAGGCCGATTTATTTGATTACACAAGAAAGTGCAAATGCCCAGGAATTTAAATCCCTTTGTTTGTTAAAAACAGAAGTTGCACTTCAATCCGGAATCGGATATGTGCAATATCGTGTCAAAAATAAATCGTGGGAAGAAAAGATTCAGGAAAGTCAAGAGTTACAGGGACTGGCCAGAAAATACGGAACCACATTCATTATTAATGATGACATCGCATTAGCTAAGACTATCGGAGCTGATGGTGTTCATTTAGGAGCTCAAGACATGACAGTTGGAGAGGCACGAAAAGAACTCGGAAGTAGGTGTGTTATCGGGGCAACGGCAAAAACACTAGACCAGGCACGTCAGGCAGTAGTTGAAGGCGCTGATTACCTTGGTGTGGGGGCTCTTTTTCCTTCATTGACTAAGCCAGATGCTATTCCTATGGATTTATCAACATTAGAATCCATATACAAAAATATGTCCTTACCTTTATATGGTATTGGTGGAATTACACCGAACAACTTGACCTTTGAACATACTAGATATTTGGATGGTGTCGCCATGGTTTCATCCCTTTATCAAGAAAAAACAGAAAACATATCAACTATGATTCATCAAATCAAACAATCATTCTAGGAGGAAAAAAGCAAATGGAAAAAGTACAAACATATACAACACAAATGAATGCAGCAAGACAGGGAATCATCACGGAAGCTATGCGAATTGTAGCCAAAAAAGAAAATATGGACGTTGAAATTATTCGGGAGCGTGTGGCAAAAGGAACGATTGCAATTCCGGCAAATCGTAATCACTTGTCCATTAATCCGGAAGGTGTTGGTGAAGGCTTAAGGACAAAGATGAATGTTAATTTAGGAATCTCCAAAGACTGTAATGATCCTGAAATGGAACTTGAAAAAGTTCGTGTGGCTCTGGAAATGGGCGTTGAAGCAATAATGGATTTGAGTAATTACGGAAAAACGGAGCAATTTCGTAAAGAATTAATCGATATGTCTGGGGCCATGATTGGGACAGTTCCGGTCTATGATGTTTTTGGTTTTTATGAAAAGGAATTAAAAGATGTCAAGCCGGAAGATTTCCTAGGTATGGTGCGTAAGCATGGGGAAGACGGTGTGGACTTTGTAACCATTCATGCTGGAATGAATAAAGCAGCATCAGAGACCTTTCTTAAAAATCGTCGATTAATGAATCTTGTATCACGAGGTGGTTCCTTAATGTTTGCATGGATGCGATTGACTGGGCATGAAAATCCATATTATGAGCATTTTGATGAGCTGCTAGACATTTGTGCGGAGTTTGATATTACATTAAGCTTGGGTGATGCATGCCGTCCCGGCGGATTAGCGGACTCAACAGACGCTAGCCAGATTCATGAACTCATTACATTGGGAGAATTAACTAAACGTGCATGGGAAAAAGACGTTCAAGTCATTATTGAAGGTCCGGGTCATATGTCTATGGATGAGATTGAAGCCAATGTCTTATTAGAGAAAAAACTATGCCACGGAGCCCCCTTCTACGTCTTAGGACCTTTGGTTACAGATATAGCTCCCGGATATGACCATATAACAGGTGCTATTGGTGGTGCAATAGCTGCATCAGCCGGCGCAGACTTTTTATGTTATGTCACTCCGGCAGAACATTTACGTCTTCCTACAGTTGACGATATGAAGGAAGGAATTATTGCAACAAAAATCGCTGCTCATGCGGCAGACATTGCAAAAAAAGTGCCAAAAGCAAGAGATTGGGACAACAAGATGAGTCAGGCAAGAGTGGACCTTGATTGGAAACAGATGTTTGACTTATCCATTGATCCGTCAAAGGCACGTGCATATCGAGAACATGCAGAGCTTGAAGATGAGACGACCTGTTCAATGTGTGGAAAAATGTGCGCAATACGTAATGTCCATGAAGCCTTGAAATAAAAAAAGATATGTATGAATTCCCCCATCAGCCCAAGTGGTATTGATGGGTTTTTTTTATGGTGCCCCTGGCATGGATGCTCAAACGTCTTTTCCATAATTGGATTTAATGAATCTCAACATTTTATCAGCGCTGTCAGTTAGGAAATGATCTGTTTTCCTGGCAATGCATATGGTGATGGGACCAATGTTTTCGATGGGTATACCCACAATATCTGCATCATCAGCTAGAGTTTTTTCGATTAATATGGACGTGGCCAGATTTTCCTTGATAAAACGTCGGATGGTGTTGATTTGAGTTGTTTCCATAATAATATTCGGATTAACGTTGATACTTGAGAAATGTTCTTTAACAATTTTACTAATGACAAAATCACGATTGAAGAGGATTAAAGCCTCTTTTTTTATGTCTTGAACCTTAACGGATTTTTTTGAGGCTAAGGGATGGCTTTTGTTCACATAATAATGGAAAGACAAGCTTGTAATCGGACTTGTCGCGATGTTTTTATTATCGGTTGTTTCTTCGAGTATGAAGGATAAGTCGAGGGTATCATCGAGAAGATAATCCATTATCTTGAGGGATCCGGATTCTAAGATTTCTAACTGGATTTGGGGATGACTTTGACTAAAGTTACGATATATTTCAGGAAATAATAAAGTGCCCATCATAGGAGGGATTCCGATTTTAAGAATATTGTTGTTGGATCCAAGGGATATCATTTCTCTGTTTAAATCATCTAGATTCTTAAGAAGTGGTATCAATTTTTCGTAAAAATGATGACCATGATTGGTTAGTTCGATGTGGTTGCGAATTCGGTGAAAAAGACTGATGCCAAGTTCGGTTTCTAAGTTTTTAATTGCAACGGTTAAGGAAGGCTGGGAAATGTTGAGACGTTTCGCAGCCTTTGTAATGCTACTTTGGTTACTGACTTCGATAAAATAATAAAGTTGATTAAGGGTCATTGGAGTCTCCTTTTATAGACAAAGATGTTGAATTTAATTAATAGTAACAAAGTATATAATGCATAGGATAAAACTATTATAACATAGAAATCAAATATTTTACAGGCCATAATGTATCCTTCATAATAGACTTATCAGTGTGGTTTAGGTGTCTAAACCATAAGTTTTTGATTAGGAGGTAGGGCTTTTGAAATTTACAGAAACCATTCTCAGAGATGCACATCAAAGCCAGATAGCGACAAGAATGCATACGGAAGAAATGATTCCGGGGCTGGATTTGTTGGACCAAGTGGGCTATCATGCGGTTGAAATGTGGGGCGGAGCCACCTTTGATGTGTGCCTAAGATATTTAAATGAAGATCCCTGGGAACGCTTAAAAACCATAAGAAAACATATGAAAAACACAAAGCTTCAAATGCTTTTAAGAGGCCAGAATCTTCTGGGTTATCGTCATTATGCCAATGATGTGGTGGAGCGCTTTATTCAGCATTCCATTGCAGAAGGTATAGATATTGTACGAGTATTTGATGCTCTCAATGATACGAGAAATCTAAAGACAAGTATGAAAGCCATTAAAAGAGAAGGCGGTCATTGTCAAGCAGCCATATCGTACACAACCAGCCAAGTGCATACCATTGATTATTATGTGCAGCTGGCCAAAGAATTTGAAGATATGGGCGCTGATTCCATCTGTATTAAAGATATGGCAGGTATCTTAACACCAGCCAATGCCTATGACTTGGTTAAGGGCATCAAGAGTCAAGTGAAGCTACCCTTGGAACTGCACGGACATGCGACCAGTGGTATATGCGAAGTGACCTATTATGAAGCAGTTCGAGCCGGTGTGGATATTGTTGATACAGCCTTGTCTCCATTTGCTGGAGGTACCGCTCAGCCGGCGACAGAATCCATGTATAAAATCTTCTCGGATCAAAAAGTAGCTGACCCCCTTAATGAAGAAAAAATGAATGCAGCCGCAGCCCATTTTGCCAAGGTTAAAGAAGACCATATACAAAAAGGGAATTTTAATCCCCGAGTTATGAAGATTGAACCGAAAATCTTACACTATCAAGTACCGGGGGGCATGCTTTCTAACTTGCTTTCTCAGTTGAATGACCAAAATGCAGGTGACCGTTATGAAGAAGTGTTGGCGGAGATTCCAAAAGTGAGAAAAGATTTGGGCTATCCTCCACTAGTGACACCGCTGAGTCAAATGGTTGGAACGCAAGCTGTCTTTAATGTACTTCTTGGTGAACGCTATAAGGTTATTCCCAAGGAAGTAAGGGAATACTGTAAAGGAAAATACGGACGATCTCCGGCTCCGATTTTGCCATGGATTATTGAAAAAGCCATTGGTGATAGTGAACGTATTGACGTAGCCCCGGCAGATATTTTAGAACCGGAACTTGATAAGGCGAAGGAGGCCGTTGCCCAATATAGCGATGATGAAAAAATGGCTATAGCCTATGCTATATTTCCGGATGTGGTTAGTAACTACTTCAAAGCAAAGCAAAAACCTGAAATAGTAAACATAGAAATTATATAGTAGGAGGCATTATGAGTTCAGATATTACCTTGTTACAAGCGATTCAAATAAGTGGTGCCTGTATGGCCATTGTTTTTGGAACCTTGATTATTATTATGTGGATGATTGACCTTCAAAAAATATTTTTTAGTTTTGTGGATCGATTTGAGAAAAAAGATAAAAACACACAGACAATCACGCCGACGACAATTCAGACGAGTGTTCGAGGAAAAACAGTCGACCAACTTGAAGATGATGAAGAAATAGCTGTGGCCTTGACGGCGGCTATTGAAGCCAGTGGTGGACAAGATATGAGTAAGGTTAAGATTGTAGCTGTAAGACAAATAAGTGAATAGTTATCAATAGAAATGGAGAAAACGATGAAAACATATAAGTTGAAATTAAACAATAAAATATATGAAGTGGATATAGAACTTGTGAATGAATCTGCAGATATGAGTATTAGTGATACAAGTCGACCTGCGCCAACGCCTGCACCTTCTGCAAGCCCTGCGACGAGTGCAACAGCATCCGCGGGCGGTCAAGAAGTAACAGCACCACTTCCGGGAAAAATTTTGGATATTTGTGTTAAAGAAGGTCAAAATGTTAAAAAAGGTGATCTTTTGGTCATCGTTGAGGCGATGAAGCTTGAAAATGAAGTTTTCTCGGATTTTGAAGGTATTATTCGTGCGATTAAAGTGAATAAGGGTGACAATGTCAATACCAATGATGCACTGATTGCTATAGGATAGACGGAAGGGACGATATTATGTTGACAGAATTTTTTAACAGCAGTGGATTTATGGCTTTGACGTGGCAACAAGTTATTGTCATCTTGATTGCTTGCATATTCTTATATTTAGCTGTTTACAAAAAGTATGAACCTTATTTGTTGATTCCGATTGCTTTTGGTATGTTGGTTGTCAATTTACCCTTAACTGGGTTAATGAGTGATGAGGGCTTATTCCATTACTTATACATAGGGACAGAACTAGGAATATACCCACCCTTAATTTTTCTGTGTGTGGGAGCCGGAACAGATTTTGGTCCATTAATTGCAAATCCTAAGAGTATTCTTCTTGGAGCAGCAGCTCAGTTTGGTATCTTCTCCGCATTTATCGCAGCTATTTTATTAGGTTTTGATGGTGCGGCAGCGGCAGCAATTGCAATTATTGGTGGTGCTGACGGACCGACAGCCATCTACTTAACATCAAAATTGGCACCGGATTTATTGGGGCCCATTGCTCTTGCAGCCTATTCTTATATGGCCTTGGTTCCGATTATCCAGCCACCGATTATCAAATTATTGACGACAAAAAAAGAACGTGCCATTAAGATGGAGCAGTTAAGAGTAGTCGGTAAAAATGAAAAAGTGGCCTTTCCCATTATAGTCGCGATTTTTGTTATCCTCTTATTGCCTTCATCAGCACCTTTAATTAGTATGCTTATGTTAGGAAACCTTATCCGTGAGTCAGGTGTTGTGCCTAAGTTAGTTGAAACAGCTCAAGGAGCCTTGATGTATATTGTGACTATTGTTCTTGGATTAACGGTAGGAGCTAAGGCGGATGCGGCATCTTTTCTTAATCCGGAAACCCTTAAAATCATCGCTATTGGTTTGTTTGCCTTTGCCATAGGAACGGCTTCAGGTGTTATCTTTGGAAAAATCTTATGTAAAATAACAGGTGGAAAGATTAATCCTATGCTTGGTGCGGCAGGCGTTTCAGCCGTACCCATGGCTGCTCGAGTTGTGCAAAAAGTCGGCCAGGAAGAAAATCCAAGCAACTTTTTGCTCATGCATGCGATGGGTCCCAATGTGGCTGGCGTTATCGGATCAGCTGTTGCGGCGGGGGTATTATTAAATATTTTTGGTTAATGAATTTAATGTTCTCTTTCTAAGAAAAATATGTTAAAATTAAATGAACGATAAACTATTTAGCGGATGCAATGCATCCGCTAAGTCTATGTAGGAGAATAAACATGTTAAATCAATTTTCAAGAACAGAACTTCTTTTAGGAAAAGAAGGGATGGAACGTCTAAGTAAAGCACGTGTTGCAGTCTTTGGAATCGGAGGTGTCGGAGGATATGTTTGTGAGGCCCTTGCCCGTAGTGGTGTCGGTGCTTTTGATATTATCGATGATGACCAAGTCTGCCTTACAAATATAAATCGACAAATTATAGCAACGAGAAAAACAGTGGGCAAAGACAAAGTTGAAGTGATGAAAGAGCGTATTTTAGAAATCAATCCCAAAGCAGATGTACGAACCTATAAGACCTTCTTTTTGCCGGAGAATGCAGATACCTTTCCCTTTGAAGAATATGATTATGTTGTCGACGCAGTCGATACAGTGACAGCAAAGATAGAACTCGTCATGTGTGCAAAGGAAAAAAGTGTGCCGGTCATCAGCAGCATGGGGGCCGGAAACAAATTAGAGGCAAGTCAGTTTAAAGTAGCAGATATATATAAGACCAAAGTATGTCCCTTGGCAAAAGTGATGCGCCGTGAATTAAAAAAACGGGGTGTCAAAAAATTAAAAGTAGTCTACTCGGAAGAACAAGCCATGAAACCAATTGAAGATATGTCCCTAAGCTGTAAAGCCAATTGTATCTGCCCTCCGGGCGGTGAACGCAAATGTACAGATAAGAGAGCAATTCCCGGAAGTGTTGCTTTTGTTCCTCCGGTCGTTGGCTTGATTATAGCCGGTGAGGTTGTTAAAGATATTATTCATCGGTAAAAACTTGTCTATCATGAAGAAAATTGCTAGTATAAGAGTAGAGAATGAATAAGAAAAAAGGAGTGATGTTGTGAAGAAAAATACAGGGAATTGCTTCATTTGTAGCAGTGAATATAGCAAACAAGGATTTACAAGACATCTTAAGACTTGCATAGAAGATCTAATACAAAAAAATGCACAGAAAAACAAACCTAAACGCGATGTATATTTATTGCAGATTGAAGCGACATATTGTCCGAAATATTATATGTATATTTTAATCGATCAAAAGGCAACCTTAAAATTATTAGATGATTTTATTCGTGGAATTTGGGTAGAATGCTGTGGTCATTTAAGTGAATTTCATATTGATTATTATTCCTATATTTGTGACTACGAGGAGCATAGCCATGCATATGGAGGCGACTTTAATTATGGTATGAATTTTAGTTTGGATCAAGTGCTAGATGTGGGTGAACAATTTTCCTATGAATATGATTTTGGCTCAACAACGGACTTGAGGCTATCTATAAAGGCGGCCTATTCAAATATAGTTTTGGAAGATGCAGTTACCATTGTTGCCCGAAACAATGCGCCTAAAAATGATAGTGACAATTCACCAAGATCAGGGGTATGTGGATATGTTGCAGATGTAAACTTTCAGCCTAGTCAACTAGACTTAAAAAAATATCCGGTGTCTGAGTTTTCTGAAGAGATTTGGGATGAAGACTGGGATGAAGATGAGCTTTTAGATGTGTTTGAAGAACCCATGATGGATATAATCAATCAAAGCTTTTATGATAATATAATACAGGGAGAGAAGTTATATATTGATGGACGTGCGGATACACTTAAGCAATGCCTTCAGATGTTGAATAAAGAAGATGTTTATGAAGTCTCTAAGTGGTTAGGAATGACAGGAGTTTCTTCATATACAAAAGCTCGCTTAATTCAAGCTTTAGAACACCATGTTTTACAGATTTTCCCCCATATGTTGACCTATATGTCAAGCGAGCAATTTCATATTATAAAGAAGGCAGCAAGTAATGATGGTCGAATTGATCTTCCTGTATCAACATATCTTATACATGGAAAGAGGATGATTACTCAATGGATTCAAAAAATGCTTTTGTTTCCGACATATGATTCGACTATGGAAATGATTGGATTTAAGTTGCCAAAAGAACTGGTTGAAATTGTCAATGAAGTGAATGAAAAAGAATATATCTCTTATATAAAAAGAAATACAGAGTGCATAGATATAGTGCGCGGATTGATTTATTATTATGGGGTGTCGTCCTTCGAAGATTTACATGAATGGACAATAGACTATACTAAGAATCATTATGATATCAAAACGTTTAAATATATAATACATCAAAATTTGCCTACAGAAATTACATTAGAAGCTGATGATGAACTTGTCTGGTATATTCGCGTACTTGATCCGGATGAATTAATCGAAGATATTGAAGAACAGAGAACGATAAATTCTAACTTAAACTACAAAAAAATTCATAAGCAGAAGTTGCTTGAAGTGGATAGTGTCTACCACTACGTTCAAAATCAAAAAACCTATGCACTGGAAAAATATTTGAAAAAATACTATAATATGGACGCTTTTGATATTCAGGAAGTAATGACACATATCATGGCACATATGGATTTATGTCAATCACCGATGCAATTGCCTGAAGTGATACCGAGACAATTAGATATCCCTAGTACTACCGTTCGAAATGAAATCATGGAATATATTATTAATATTTATAATGCAAACCGTCAGTGGGTTTTACTAGGATATGCACCGGATGAAATACGGGAAACTCCAAAAAATATCCATATTGAACCCAAAGTTACTTCAAATGTTACAGCGGTTAACTTTGCAAAGAAAAAGAAAATAGGGCGTAACGACCCTTGTCCTTGTGGAAGCGGTAAAAAGTACAAACATTGTTGTGGAAGGTAATGCCAAAGATATGGAGGAGTGATTATATGTTGGCAGATAATGGAATCTATGAACTTTTGAATGGTATTATATGTATGTCACCACGTCCATCGACCTTTCATCAGCGAATATTAACACGCTTATCTATTGAAATTGGCAAGTATTTAGAAAATCAACGGCCTTTAGAGACCTTAGTACAAAATTGAACATTTATAAAGAACATGGAATAAAGGAATATTGGGTTGTATCCCAGCATTTAAAAACAGTTGTCATTTATGACTTTACAAAAGGGAAGAATGACGTCAAAATAGACGAATATTCACATGAGATGATTGTGACATCTAATATATTCGCCGGTCTAAAAGTTAATTTGCATAAAATCTTTAAACAATAAGTAAAAGTATTTCGCTTACATCAAACCGTTTTTTCTGTTATAATAGAATTATAGTGTGATTAGAGCTATGTGTTTTTGGCAAATATAAAGGAGAAATGAAATGTTTGAAGTAGGCGATTATATAATTTATGACAACACAGGTGTTTGTCAGGTAGAGTCAATAGGACATTTAGATATGTCAGGTGCATCAGGGAAACGGTTGTATTATACATTAAAACCTCAGCATGGCAAGAGCGGTACAATTTATACTCCGGTAGATAACGAGAAAGTAACGATGCGACCGGTAATGACAAAAGATGAAGCCATAGTTCTTATCGATGAAATTCATAACATCGGAACCTTAGATTTATCGGATGAAAAGAAGAGGGAAGTTGAGTATAAAGAAGCGTTTGCAAAATATGATTGTCGAGAATTGGTTAAAGTAATTAAAACGATTTTTTCTTTAAAAGAAGATCGCATTGCAGAAGGAAAAAAAGTAACTGCCTTGGATGAAAAATATTATGACTTAGCTGAAGAAAAACTTTATGGAGAATTAGCAATATCCTTGGAAAAGGATTTTGATTCGGTCAAAGAATATGTAATAGAGCATGTACAACAATACGATATGTAAATTTAACTCGCTTCTCTCAAACCTATTGAGTGAAGCGAGTTTTTAGAATAGGAATGCTTATGGAAAAACAAACATATATTAAAATAAAAGGTGCGCGAGTACATAATTTAAAACATATAAATATAGATATACCCAGAGAGAAGTTAGTCATTGTTACCGGCCTTAGCGGGTCAGGAAAATCTTCTTTGGCTTTTGATACCATCTATGCGGATGGTCAGCGTAAGTACATGGAATCCTTGTCATCTTATGCAAGACAATTTCTCGGACAAATGGATAAGCCGGAAGTGGATAGCATTGAAGGCTTGTCTCCGGCTATATCCATTGCCCAAAAATCGACCAATCATAACCCGAGGTCAACCGTCGGTACGGTAACCGAGATTTATGATTATTTGCGATTGCTTTTTGCGCGTGTAGGGATACCCCATTGTCCAGAATGTGGTAAAGAGATTCAACGCCAAACAGTGGATCAAATGGTTGAGCAAATTATGGCCTTATCAAAGGGAAGCAAAATTTTGGTGCTTGCACCTGTTGTTAGACAACGTAAAGGGCGACATGAAAAAGTATTGCAACAAGCAAGCAAAAGTGGCTTTGTACGGGTGATGATTGATGGAGATATGGTTGAACTTAGTGAACCGATTGAACTTAATCACAACAAAAAACATGATATTCAGATTGTTGTGGACCGATTAGTGATTAAAGAGGGTATTGAAAGTCGGTTAACAGATTCGCTAGAACAAGCCATGCATTTAACAGAAGGGCTTGTCCAGATTGATCTTGTTGATGGCGAAAGTTTTACGCTGAGTAGTCATTTTTCCTGTCCGGATTGTCATATCAGTTTGTCCGAAATTGAACCCGTTCATTTTTCTTTTAACAATGCCTTAGGGGCTTGCCCCCATTGTGAAGGAATCGGATATGAGATGGCCTTTGATGAAGCGTTGATGATTCCAGATCCATCCCTTAGTATTGAGGAAGGTGCCATTCAAGTCTACAGTTGGCAGTCTAGCAAGGACAAGGGGAGTTTTACGAGGGCAATATTGGACAAGCTATCTGAAAAATTTGATTTTCGACTAGATGTTCCGTTTGAATCTTACCCTAAAGAGATTCATGACATCCTTATCTATGGAACTGATCAAGAAGTAACCGTTTCTTATAACGGGCGCTACGGCCCGGGGGTATATGATATTGCTTTTGACGGTTTAATTAAAAATGTTGAACAGCGATATCATCGAAACACGGGTGCAGGGGCAAAAGCGGAATTTGAATCCTTTATGCGTATTACACCGTGTAAATACTGTGAAGGGAAGCGCTTAAACAAAGAAGCGCTAGCAGTGACAATAGCTGACAATAACATTGATGACATTGTGAATAGATCGGTAAAGCAGCTGATTCCGTTTTTTAGCAACTTGACATTAAGCCCACATCAGCAAGCGATTGCTGAGCGGATACTTAAGGAAATAAAAGAACGAATTCAGTTTTTATATAATGTCGGACTCGACTATCTGACATTAGAGCGTGGAGCATCGACTCTGTCTGGTGGTGAAGCTCAGCGTATCCGTTTGGCGACACAAATTGGTTCGGGACTGGTCGGCGTGACTTATATTTTAGATGAACCTAGTATCGGATTGCACCAAAGAGATAATGATAAGCTCATAGCTACATTACATCACTTAAGAGATTTAGGTAACACGGTACTGGTCGTTGAACATGATGAGGATACCATCAAAGCAGCAGACTACATTATTGATATTGGTCCGGGAGCCGGTGAACATGGTGGAGAAATTGTAGCCGAAGGAAGCTATGAAGAAATCCTTGCCCATGATTATTCGATTACAGGAAAATACCTACGTGGTGAACTAAAAATTGAAGTGCCTCGTCAGCGACGTGAACCAAGAGGCGTACTTACCGTGTATAATGCCCATGAAAATAATCTGAAAAATATTAATGTAGACATACCTCTAGGCGTCTTTTCATGTGTGACAGGAGTGTCAGGCTCTGGGAAAAGTTCCTTGGTCAATGAAATTTTATATAAAGCATTGGCAAAAAAACTGAATCGTGCTCGAACGGTTGCAGGAAAGCATGACCGGATTGAAGGGACTGAACAACTCGATAAGATTATTGATATTGATCAAAGTCCAATCGGACGAACACCTCGGTCCAATCCGGCCACCTATATTGGTGTTTTTGATATGATTCGAGACTTATTTGCATCAACACAAGAAGCAAAAACCCGTGGCTACAAGAAAGGACGCTTTAGCTTTAATGTGAAAGGTGGCCGGTGTGAAGCATGTAGTGGCGATGGTATTATCAAAGTAGAAATGCATTTCTTGCCGGATGTTTACGTACCTTGTGAAGTATGTCATGGAAAACGCTACAATCGGGAAACACTAGACGTTAAATATAAAGGGAAAAATATCCATGATATCCTTGAAATGACCGTTGAAGAAGGTTTGACGTTTTTTGCTAATATTCCCCGAGTACTTAGAAAAATTCAGACGCTCTACGAGGTCGGTCTCGGATACATTCGTTTAGGACAACCGTCTAACACCTTATCTGGTGGAGAGGCCCAAAGAATTAAGTTGGCTTCGGAACTGAGCAAGCGTAGTACCGGAAAAACGATTTACATCCTAGATGAACCAACGACAGGGTTACATTTTGAAGATGTCCGAAAACTGATTGTCATTTTACAGCAACTGGTGGATGAAGGCAACACAGTGCTGGTTATTGAGCATAATATGGATGTGATTAAGAATGCTGATTACATTATCGATATCGGACCGGAAGGTGGCGACGGTGGAGGAATGATTGTCGCCAAAGGTAGGCCAGAAACTATCGTTAAAGTCGAGCAATCTTATACAGGACAATATTTGAAGCGGTATTTAAATTAACTAAAGTATTGACCCTAAAATCAAAATATGATACTGTTTCTATAAATGAATCGAATTCTATGTAGAAAAGAGGAACAGTATGAAAGTCAAGCTGAGTGACATTGCTGAGGAAATGGGCGTATCCATTGCGGCTGTATCCATGGCATTGAATAATAAAGGCGGTATTGGAGAAGATACTCGGGAAGAAATTTTGAGAACGGCAGAACGCATGGGTTATAAAGCCAGAAAAGCTTCCAAACCTATACCAGAGTCCAAAGAACCTCGTTTTATCAAATTACTACGCATTAAAAAACATGGCATGGTTGTCATGGAAACTGAATTTTTTGCAGCGGTTATTCAGGGCATAGAAACCCAGTGTCGTAAGATGGGCTATCAGCTTCTGATTGCAAATATTACATTAAATGATCAGGAAGCACATCAGATTGCCAATGAATATCACGACGATATTGACGGTATGATTTCCTTGTGTACAGAGTTGGAAGAAGAAGATATTGGTCCCTTAAAACGGATGCCTTGCCCGCAAGTGGTTATTGACCGCAAATTTTTATGGAATGTCAATACGGTACTTATGAATAATCAAAAGGGAACCCGTCAGGCAGTTGAACATCTGTTTGAAAAAGGACATAGAAACATTGGATATTTAAAAAGCAATACTGGAATATATAATTTTAAAAGTCGATTCAAAAGCTATCTCGAGTCGGTCGAGCGCTTGGGACTAGAATGTCAGGAGAAATATATTATTCCTCTAGAACCAACCATTGAGGGTGCTTACCAAAATATGAAGCACTATTTATCAAAAACAGAGGTAGAGAATCTACCAACGGCTTTTGTCGCGGATAATGACAATATTGCACTGGGAGTTATGAATGCCCTTAAAGAATATGGACTTAGCATTCCGGATCAGATTTCTTTGATAGGAATTGATGATATGCCCTTTTGTAAAATTGTGAATCCCCCATTAACGACAGTTAAGGTGTATAAAGAAGAAATTGGAAGACAAGCGGTTAAGTTACTTGTGGAAGAAGTTCTAGGCGATACGGAGTGCTCCAAAAAAATGGAAGTAGATACAATTTTAGTTGAAAGAAGTAGTGTTAAAGACTTGAATGCATAAAGGTGATGAAAATAAGTGCAGTCCGATGAAAGGGCTGCATTTTTTTAAAACAAATACTTAAATTAACTTAAAATATTGACCGTTAACTGAAAAAATGATACAATGAATCCATAAAATTAAGTAAAACAAGTACCTTGTTTTAGAAATGGAGGATTTGAAATGATTAAGATTGGTGTTGCGGCGACAAGGCGTTTTGTCTTTAGTAAAGAGGATGCCCATAAGTACAAAGATTTGGTGTTAGAAAAACTTAAAGGGATGGAAAATATTGAAGTGGTAGATATAGAATCTATTAATTCAGAAGGATTGCTTTTTGATGATGATACTCATGCAGATCAAATTAGTGAACTCTTTATTCGAGAAAAAGTGGATGCTGTATTTTTCCCTCATACAAATTTTGGAACAGAAAATACCGTTTGTCGGGTGGCCAAAGCAGTCAATAAGCCGGTTTTATTATGGGGGCCCCGTGATGAGGATCCATTAGAAGATGGCATGCGACTGCGTGATACCCAATGTGGACTCTTTGCGACAGGAAAGATCCTTCGACGTTTTAATGTACCTTTTACCTATATTCCCAATACACGATTAGATGATCCGATTTTTGAACGTGGATTAGAGAATTTTATTGCGGCAGTCAATGTGGTAAAAGCAATGAAAAAGTTGCGAATACTTCAAATTTCGACGCGTCCGGCAGGATTTTGGACCATGATGTATAACGAAGGCGAATTATTAGAAAAATTCGGGATTGAGATTTATCCGATTACATTAGTTGATATTAAAAACCGGACAGATGAATTGATAGCTTCAGATAACCCGGAAGTGGCAGACGTCGAAAAAACGATTAAAGAAGCCATGGAAACAAGACACGTTGGAGACCAAGCTGTTCGAAAGATTGCTGCTCTAAAAGTTGCTATGAGACAGTTTGCTGAAGAAAAAGGATGTAAAGCCATTGCTATTCAGTGTTGGTCAGCAATGCAAGAAAGTATGAAAATCATGCCTTGTTTAGCCAATTCCCTATTAACCGATGAATTTATTCCGGTAACTTGCGAGACAGATATTCATGGTGCTATCACATCGGTTATGACTCAAGAGGCGGCACAACGCTCAACACCAACATTTTTTGCAGACTTGACAGTGCGTCATTCAGAAAATGAAAATGGCGAACTCTTATTCCATTGCGGAAACTTCCCGGTGTCATTAGCCTGTGATGGATGTAATGCTTCAGCAGAAAAACATTTTCTCTTTGATGACCATTCACCTGGAACTTTTGAAGCTGAAATCAAAGGAGGAGAGATGACCATTGTCCGTTTTGACGGAGACCATGGCGAATATAATCTCTTTATGGGGCATGCGAAAGGTATTCAAGGAAAATATAGCCGAGGATCTTACGTGTGGGTTGAAGTTGATGATTGGATAAAATGGGAACGAAGATTGGTCGAAGGACCTTACGTACATCACTGTGTCGGAATTCATGCAGATGTAATACCGGTACTTTACGAAGCGGTAAAATATATTCCGGGAATTAAGTTGGATTTAATTGATACAACAGAGGACGATATTGTTCATTGGTTGAATGGAGGTTCAAAAGCATGGATATCCGAGAATTAGAAAAACAGGCGGTTCAAATCAGAAAAGATGTTATAGAGATGATCTATGGTGCGAAAACCGGACATACCGGAGGTGCTTTATCTTCAACAGACATTATGACGACCTTGTTTTATGGTGTGATGAATGTGGATGCGAAGAATCCGAATCATCCGGATAGGGATCGTTTTATTCTCAGCAAAGGACACTCGGTGGAACCCTATTGGTGTGTGTTGGCAGAACTTGGATTTATTGAAAAAGAGGAATTGAAAACTTTTAGTCAATTTGGAACGCGCCTAATCGGACATCCTAATAATAAAGTGAGCGGCGTTGAAATGAATACAGGTTCACTGGGGCATGGATTAAGTGTTGCTTCCGGTATGGCCCTCGCGGCAAAGATGGACGAAAAAAAATATCGCGTCTTTACCTTAATGGGTGATGGTGAGCAAGCGGAAGGATCGGTTTGGGAAGGTGCTATGTTTGCGGCGCATTATAAACTAGACAACCTTGTCGCGATTATTGACCGCAACCGGCTGCAAATCAGCGGATGTACAGAAGATGTTATGGGACTAGACCCTCTTGATAAAAAGTGGGAAAGTTTTGGCTGGAATGTTATTGAGATTAACGGAAATAGTATTTCAGAACTCTATGAAATTCTTGAAAAAAAACCTGCATGTGAAGGGAAACCAACCTTGATTCTTGCCAATACAACCAAAGGTAAAGGCGTTTCATTTATAGAAAATCAAGCGGCCTGGCACCATAAAGTTCCAACAGAGGCTGAGTATGAACAAGCCATGCAAGAGCTTAATGCGCAGTTAAAAGTCTTGGAGGTGTCTTATGAATAAAATACCCAATAGAGAAATTGTCAATGACGTTTTAGTCCGACATGCAAAAGCCAATAAAGATATTATTGTTCTCGCCAGTGACTCAAGAGGGTCGGCCAAACTAGCGCCTTTTGCAGAAATGCATGAAAAACAGTTTATTGAAACCGGAATAGCTGAACAAAATATTGTGGGTGTCGCAGCAGGTCTTGCAGCGTCAGGGAAAATACCTTTTGTAGCTTCTCCGGCATGCTTTTTAAGTATGCGTAGCGTTGAACAGGTTAAAGTGGATATGGCCTATTCCAATACCAATGTAAAACTCGTGGGAATTAGTGGAGGGATTAGTTACGGTGCCCTTGGTATGTCTCACCATTCCGTGCAAGATTTGGCTGTCATGCGAGCGATTCCTAATATGACGGTTGTTCTTCCGGCAGACCGATTCGAAACAGAAAAAGTCGTCGAGGCACTTATAGAAAGCTATGGACCAACTTATATGCGTATCGGTCGCAATCCTGTCGAAGATGTCTATGAATCTCTTGACTATGAATTTCAGTTAGGTAAAGCCAATGAAATGCATAGCGGGACAGATGTCACCCTGATTGCTACCGGAGAGACTGTGCGTATTGCACTAGATACTGCGCTGATGTTAGAAAAAGATGGAATACAAGCCCGTGTATTAAACATGCATACGATTAAACCGCTAGACACGGAAGCGATTATTAAAGCGGCTAAAGAAACGAACTATATTGTTACGCTTGAAGAACATAGTATTTTTGGTGGTCTAGGTGGTGCGGTTTCTGAAGTTGTTAGCACTAATTATCCTGTTAAGATGAAAATACTGGGTATTCCTGATGAGCCGGCAATTGCAGGAACAACGACGGAAGTTTTTGGACATTATGGTATCAGTGCTCCGGCAATCTATCAAATGCTTCGTAATGACATTCAAGGAGACAAGGAGGCATAAGATGGTTATCTTAGGAATAGATCAGAGTACATCAGGAACCAAAGCCTTAATTGTTGATGAAAAGGGAAAGATTCTTCATAAAGAAACAATGGAGCATAAGCAATACTATCCAAAACCTGGATGGGTAGAACACGATATTGATGAAATCTATTCAAATGTCGTGATTCTTATTAAGAAGATGTTAGAAAAGGTTCAGCCGTCAGAAATTATTGGTTTATCAATTACAAATCAAAGAGAAACGATTGCTTTTTGGGACGATGAGACCAAAAAACCTTTATGTCATGCTTATGTTTGGCAATGTCGACGTGGGTCAGAGATTTGCCAGGATTTGAGTGATCAAGGTTATGACCCAGTTATTGAAAAAAAGACCGGATTAAAACTGGACACCTATTTTTCAGCCAGTAAGATTAAATGGGCTATTGACAACGATGAAGCAGTCATAGATGCAAAAAAACGAGGAACCTTACGCATTGGCACCATAGATGCATGGTTAATTTATTGTTTGACGGATGGCCAAACCTTTGCTTCAGACCATACCAATGCCAGTCGTACTATGTTATATAATCTTGAAACATCCGATTGGGACCATGAATTAGTGGAACTGTTTGGTGCAAGCCGGTCAATGTTGCCACAGATTATGGCATCAAATGCAAGGTTTGGATTTGTAGAGAATCCTCAACTTCAAGAAATTCATGAATTGCCAATAGCCGGAGTGATTGGTGATAGCCAAGGTGCTCTTTTGGGGCAATTGTGCTTTGACGTAGGAATGGCTAAAGCAACCTATGGTACTGGCTCCTCCGTTATGATGTACACCGGGGATAAACAAGTGCGTTCCAATAATGGCTTAGTGACTTCGGTTGCTTGGGCCTTGGAAGACCAAGTGTTTTATTCGATTGAAGGTTTGATTAATTCTTCAGGAGATACCTTAAAATGGGTGAAAGAAAATCTAGGATTATATCAAGAGGAAGAGGAAGTTGGCGCATTAGTTCATAGTTTGGATTCCAATGAAGGTGTTTATATTGTTCCGGCTTTTGTAGGCTTGGGAGCACCATATTGGAAGCCAAATGCCAAAGCGTCCATTGTAGGTTTGTCCAGAAAGTCTCATCGGGCCCATATCGTGCGAGCGGCTGTTGAATCGATGGCCTATCAGGTGGCTGATTTGATTCATTTGATGGAAAGTGATGCGGGAATCGCTATTGAAACATTAAACGCAGATGGGGGACCAACAAAAAATCCTTTTTTAATGCAATTACAAGCAGATGTCTTGCAAGCCCACGTTCGCTGCATAGAAAAACAAGAACTCTCGGTCATGGGAGCTGTCTATCTTGGTGGATTACAACTAGGTATGTGGAAAGATTTTGACAGTCTGAAAGCATTGCCAATGGAAGAAACCATCTATGGGCCAGAGCGATCTGCCAATGAGGTTAAAGCTTTACTTATAGGCTGGCATAATGCTGTTGACAGTGTGTGCTAAGCGGAGTTTAAATTCAAAAAAATAAATATATTGAAATATAATGGGTTTTATGCTAGTATTTTTCTATAAGGAGTGATTATATGAAAAAAGCATTTAACCCTGATTTTTTGCCCATCAGGCTCGATGATCAAAGTTTGATTGACATATTGAGGAGAGAATCGGATGCTCGAGCTAAGCTGGAGCGGTTTAATTCAATGTTAGAGCGTTCCATCATTCGTGAAGAATTATTAATGTTATTTTCCCTTGATGAATCTGTTCAATCCACGAAAATAGAAGGGACACAGGCGACAATTTCCGAAGTTGTTGAATCAGAGATGACAGGCAAAAAAAATGTTGATATTCAGGAGGTAGATAATTATGTTGAAGCCATCCGTCAAGGATTTAATCTGCTTGCCTCAATTCCTATAAGTACGCGACTGTTTCACAGACTGCACAAAATTATCTTGAATAATGCACGAGGACAAAACCGAAGTCCTGGAAATTATAGAAAAATTCAAAATTTTATCGGTCCAACCAATAAAATTGAAGATGCAACGTATATTCCACCGGAGCCGCAAAATGTGGAAAGGCTTATTGGAAACTTGGAGCGATACATTAATAATGAATATGATGATCATTTGGGGTATATTGCTCGAGCGGCAGTTATACACGGTCAGTTTGAAACGATTCATCCATATTTGGATGGGAATGGACGTCTAGGTAGAATTATCATTATTTTATATCTGGTCAATAATAATATACTCACTAGTCCAACGTTTTTTATTAGTGAGGAGCTTGAACGGAGTAAGTTTAAATATTATGGACTGCTTAATAATTTAAGAAATGATGAACCACAATGGCGAGAATGGATTCTATATTTTATTGAATCGACAATAAAACAAGCCAACCATTATATAGAAAAACTTGAAAAGATAGAAGCTTTATATAAAGAGCTTGTAGAGTATGCTAATCAGAAAAACATCAAAACAAGAACCATCAATGCAATCTTTAAAAAACCTTTTTTTACCGTAAAATATATACAAGAAGAAGTGGGTGTAAGCTATAATACAGCAAAGCGATATATTGATAGGCTTGTAGAAATAGGAAGAATCTACCCGGATGACAAGAAAAAGAATAAAATCTATAGATTTTATGACTTGATTGATGCAATGCGGTAACTATAATTTTAATTAGAAAAAGTATAATTAAAAAAAGGAGTAACTATGGAGTATTTAAAAAAGGTGGATTTATATCAATATAGAATTAATGAGTTAAGGCCCTTTGAGGGAGAATTGTTAAAACAGATAAAAGACTTTTATCGGATTGGATTAACATGGACATCCAATGCCTTGGAAGGGAATTCTCTAACAGAAAGTGAGACAAAAGTCTTAATAGAAGATGGTTTGACCGTTGGGGGAAAACCTTTAAGAGACATGTTTGAGGCTGTGGGTCATGCAAAAGCATATGATTATATGTTTGCATTGCTTGAAAACAATGACATCAGAGAAATGGACATTCTCTATCTGCACAAATTGTTCTATCAAAATATTGAAGAAAAATTTGCCGGAAAATATCGTGATATTCCTGTGTTTATCTCAGGATCGAATTATCCGGTTACAAAAGTTGAGGATATTCAAAATGAAATAAAGAAATTATGTAAATGGATAAAAAAGGATAGAAAGAGATATCATCCAGTAGAATTTGCCGCATTACTTCATAAAAAATTTGTGTTTATTCATCCTTATAAAGATGGAAATGGTAGGGTGGCGAGGCTGCTTATGAATACGGCCCTAATACAAGACGGTTATTTACCGGCTATAATTCCCCCGATTTTAAGGGGTGAATATATTTCTTTCCTTGAAAAAGCACATGAAGATGATCGGGCGTTTATTAACTTTATTGTTGAAAGAGAAATAGAATCACAAAAGGATTTTTTAAGACTTCTTCATATACCCCTACCTAAAGCTTAACATGGAAATGGTATAAAGTGACAAGAAACTTTAATGCGATAAAATTAACTAACTTATATACTGCGTCAAATAAGGTGAATATATGGTATATCAGTGTGGAATTCTTAATGTTTTTCGTGTATTATAGTTGATAAAGATATGAAGGAGAGATGAATACTATGAAAAAATTAATAACAATGATATTAATAATTACAATAGCATTATCAACAATGGTAGTACCAACATTTGCAGGAACTAAAGACCAGCCATCATCATGGGCTCAAGAATATGTTAAAGTAGCACGAGAGAGGAATACTTACCAGAATGGTTAGATAATAATTATCAATCACCAATCACTCGAGAAGAATTTGCGGAGTTATTCGTGACTACTATCTTGAAAGCTCACAGTGATTACACAACAAGAGGATTTACTAAATATGATGAGCGTAACTTACCGTTCGTTAGTGTTGATGTAGACAAGTTCAATGAACGAGTAACAACTGATTTCAGCTTCAATGATACTGATAACAAATATGTATTAGCAGCTTGGAAAATGGGAGCAGCAAATGGAGTTGGAAACGGTAACTTCAACCCAGACGGATTACTCAATCGTGAACAAGCCGCTACAATGATCGTCCGAGCAATGCAACCGCTAGCTCTTTTCAAGCATGTAAGTCATGGATTCAATATGAGTACAGATATTGGAGATTTACAAACCGCATCTACATGGGCACAGCATTATATGGAACAAGCTTATGTGCAAGGATTAATAGCTGGTACTTCAAAAGCTGTCTATACGGAAACCTCATCGGCTAGAACTTATATACAAAAAGCAAACTTAAGTCCGAAACTAAACTTCACACGCGAACAAGCAATTGTCATCTTAACTAGAATCATGATGGACAGAATAGACGACGCTGCACATGCTATACCCTTAAGAAGTTATATTCCAATAGGATTGACGCATCTTTATGCAGACGTTCACATCGACGGTTCTGATGATGCCATCTATATTGAAGATACAGGTTGGGATTGGGACAAAGCTCCAGGATTAGAAAGAGAGCGCCTTATAAATAATCAGTACAAAGATGTTTTGGATAAGTATACAAGTATGCAAAGATATGCAGCATATGTGGGATTACCATTTGACAGAGGATACGGTGGCCCAGAGTGGTTAGACGCTATCATGGGTAAACATATGGTATATGACTTCTACACACATACAGTAGAAAAGAATAAAGGAGATTATCTAGCAATTATCCGTAAGAATCCTGAATGGGATGGAGTTCTCCTATACCGCTCATACTTCGATGAAAATGGAGAAAAGAAAGAGTGGAGCCTGCACCCATATTCAGTACCAACAGGAACACCACTAATCGGTGGACCAAACTTCTAATTAAATCAAACCAAGCAGCCCCTACAAAAAAAAACGATAGGGGCTCTTTTCTATGGAAGGAGATTCGAATGATGGGCGATTCAAATATCACGCCGAAAATAAAAATATAGCAAAGAATCAGTCAACTAAGCGTGGGCGCTTCTTTCTACTAGAATATTGGTGAAATTAGTTTGATTTTTTCAGAGAAGGAAGAGAAAATTGTTGATTTTAACAATAGAAATTGGCTGTGTTTAAATTCAACCATTTTGTCTTGTTTAGAAAGATGAAAAAACAAAGAAACTTGGAATACAAAATCTGAATATTCAAATTAAACGCCGGAAAATCTATAGTTATAAGAAAAGAAACTATTAAATAGTACATATAAACAGACAGGTGCCGTAAGAACATGGGAACGTAAATTCCTACTCTTACGGCATCTGTTTGTTTCTTTCCTTTATTCCACTTCAATAATGACCCGTTGATATCTAGTTAGAGCTGGTGTACCGCCATCTGTAACGGCAAGAATGATATGCAAGCTTCCTGTGTGAAAGACGCGTTCTGTAGGAATGGTGAACCAAGCTTCTTTTTCGGTGTAGTGGTGAATTTCGATTGGATTGCCACTGGTTGCGGCAGAGGTTGAAAAACTTCCGGCCTCCGGATAGTAGAACCATTCATAGTGTAATGCATCCCCATCCGGATCATAAGAACCTTCCGCGCTAAGGTCGATACGGTCACCTAAATTGGCTTTAATTCTATCGGGATGACCTAATTTTGGAACGGGTGGATGGTTGGCATCTTCGTAGCGAGGCGTGATAGTCCAATCCATTCGTGCAGAAAAGTCGTTTTGGTATGCCTTGCGCCATCGCCAAATGCTTGCTTTGTTGGAAGTGTGCCAATGCCCGTCATTGCCCATAACTTCATCACAGGCATCTGAATAGAAAGGACGTGTTTCTGGCTCTAGAAAATGTTTTTGGATTGGTGGTTGGTAATATTCATAACGTCCGCCCCAACTTCCCCATTCAGGATGTTCGGGATTGCCCAGTCCGTTGTTGATTAAATATAAAAAAGTTGGTGTATCCCCTTCCATGAGGAATTTGGACGAAGGATATACAGCGCCTAAGGGACCCTTTGATTGTATGTTTTTTTCCAGCCAAGGATTGTCTACGAGACTAAAATCAGCACCTGTAAACCTGCCATGAAAATAGTCGCCGCTGATGCCGCTCCATGTACAATAATGATAAGCACCACCGGCATGAAATCCGGGACTGGCAATATAATGCAGATCAGGGAATGTTTTTCGCATCCATGGGGCGGAATCATCTTGATCAGAAATGGTATAAACACGAAGTTTTGAAATCAATTTCTGCAAAGTTTCCTTTGAATGTGTAGAACGGAGTTGCCACAGAGCCTGTGCAAGAACATTGGGGCCTCCCCAGGCTAGAACCCATAATGGGCGAGGGTCATCTTTGCAAATAGCGTCTACCAGAAGATCGGAACCTGAAGAATTTTTGTCATCACCCACACCTTCCATCCCGTAGAGAGGCAAGCCTTCTTTAATAATGGCAAGTAAATCCTCTGTCTTAGGGAATCCGCTTTCGTGAATAAGTAAATTCTCCCGCACTTTGCCGTAGGCTTCAACAATTTCCCGGATCCGCCAAGCGGCTGTTTTATTTTTTAAATGGATAGATGTCGTCGCAACTAAACCTTCGATATCCCATTGGTTCGAATAGGTGAGAAAGCGAACGAGTGACATGGCATCATCAGGTTCGTTTTCGATATCGGTTAAAACGAATACGCGAAGTTTTGATGGTGAATTTATTAAATTTGGCATAAAAACCTCCTTAAATTTAGTGAAAATAAATTAATATGTTTAAATTTTACCGATTAAAAGGGGAAAAGTCAACTTTTTCGACATAAATTAATTAAAAAAATAAAAAGGCTTGACGAATTCACTGAAAAAGAATAAAATTTTAACTAAACTACTAACTAAATATTTAATAAAAAATTAAATATACAAATATGGATTGGAGGTAGAATCGTGAAAGCAAAAGATATTGCTGAAAAGCTAGGGTTGTCACCAGCGAGTATTTCTCTTGTTATGAACAACAAGCCAGGCGTCAGTAAAGAGACAAGAGAGAAAGTTTTGCAGGCAATGAAGGAATATACACTTGAAGCGGTAAATGAAAAAACACGTCATAATCAGAAAACACTTCTTTTCTTAGTACATCGACGTCACGCTATTGATGAAGGAAGTCAACCATACTTTTCGCAGGTTTTTGAAAATGTGATTGCAGGCATAGAAAACCAGTCGAAACAGTTGGAGTGCAAATTGCGCATTCAATATGTTGATGATCATTCTATTGAATCATTTGTTAGTAGCCAGTTAAATGATTCGGTCGATGGGATTATAGTGTTGGCTACAGAGATCACAAAAAGCTCTATACAAACAATAATAAAATGTAATATTCCCATTGTTCTTGTGGATAACTATTTTCAAGATATTCCCATCGACTGTGTTGTTATGAATAATGAACAAGGAGTGCATTTGGCTGCATCCTACTTAATTGAAGAAGGACACCATTCAATTGGTTATATTCACGTTAAGGAAAATGCAAATAATTTTCAAGAGCGTTACTATGGATTTATGCGTTCAATGGATGATTTTCAAAGTTTAGTAGACAAGGTGGCGATTATAGAAGTTAGAGGAAATAGAAAAGTAGAGCTTCATGAACAAATCAAAGAACAGTTGAGTTCATTAAAAACAATGCCTTCGGCTTTTTTTGCAGATAATGATATTGTAGCTATTGAAGCCTATAAAGCATTGTCACAATTGGGATATAAAATACCGGAAGATATATCTGTCATCGGGTTCGATAATATTTCTTATGGGAAAATTATGAATCCGCCGTTGACGACCATTTATGCATCCCAGTATGCTATGGGAAAAAGTGCAGTTAATCTCTTAATGGGAAACATAGAGAAGCCGATTGAAGGCATACAAAAAATAGAAATTATGACGTCGCTTGTACAAAGACAAAGTGTGAAACACATGAATGATAAAGGAGATTAATATGTTAACAGATACAAAAAAATCAAAATATGCAAAAGTATCCTCATTACCTCATAATGCCATGACATGGACAAAAGGCCTATGGGCAGATAGTGTTCGTGTATGTGCCGGAGAAACTGTTCCCCAGCTCAAAAAAATGTTTGATTCCAAGGAAATCAGCCATGTGATTGAAAACTTTCGAATTTGTGCCAAAGAAGTTGAAGGTGAACATGCAGGAACCGTTTTTGGTGATGGCGATTTCTATAAGTGGATGGAAGCAGCATTATACTCAGCAAAACGATATGATCATGAAGAACTTTTAAATAAACTTGAGGAATATATTGATTTGATTGAGAGAGCTCAGCAGTCTGACGGTTATTTATCGACAAAGCAGATTATTGGAGAAATGAATAGTAATGGTATAGCCCGTATGGGAGATGTCAATGACTTTGAAGTCTATAATTTTGGACATTTATTTACAACAGCCTGCCTGCACCACCGTATAACAGGAAGTAACCGCTTACTCAATGTCGCCATTCGAACAGCTGATTATCTTGAGACACTCTACAAAGATGCGGCAGAAAAAGGCCAGGTTCAAACGGCGGTATGTCCCTCCCACTACATGGGATTAGTTGAGATGTATCGTACAACGGAGGATGAAAAATATCTGAAGCTTGCAAAAACGGCCATAGAACTTAGAGATTCAGTTGAGGACGGAAGCGATGACAATCAGGACAGAACCAAGTTAAAAGATCATGAAAAAATTATCGGTCATGCAGTAAGGGCCAATTATTTATACAGTGGTGTTGCGGACCTATATCTGGAAACTGGTGATCCGGACTATGAAAAAATGCTGGATAAAGTATGGAACAGCTTAATCAAACATAAAATATATATCAATGGTGGATGTGGAGCCTTATATAATGGGGTGTCTCCCTACGGTAATTTCTTTATTGACCAGAAAGTACATCAGGCCTATGGTTATGAGTATCAACTGCCAAACATTACCGCTTATAATGAGACATGTGCCAGTGTCGGTCTCGTCATGTGGGCGCACAGGATGTTTGTCATTAAAAAAGAAGCCCATTATTATGATTTATTGGAAAAGACAATGTTAAATCTTAATTTAGCAGCAATTAGCCTAGACGGACGTAAATACTTTTATGAAAACATGCTCCGTCGAACGAAAGAACTTGAATACGAATTAGTTTGGCCACTGACGCGAACAGAATACATTACAAGTTATTGTTGTCCGCCCAATGTTGCCAGAGTCATTGCTGAAAGTTCGGAATATGCCTACAGTGTATCAGATGATGGTCTATATATAGGCATGTATGGAGCCAATGAAGCCCACATACAACTTGGTAATGGTTCAACCTTTATGATTGAGCAAGACACTCAATACCCTTACAAAGGCAACATTAACTTGACAATCAAACCACTGGAAATAGAAGGAGATGCCAGGGTGAATGTTCGTATACCCGGCTGGGTAGAAGATGGATACATTGTAGATGGCCAAGGAATAAAACACCAGCTGACAGGGGAGGATGCCAATACATTTATCGGTGTGAGTATTAATAGTGAAAAAGAAAGCAATATTGAAATTATGTTTGACATGGAAGTTCGACTAACAACCGCTCATCCCATGGTGGAGGAAGATACCAATCAAGTCGCTGTAGAAAAGGGACCCCTGCTTTATTGTGTTGAATCACCAGACATTGATGTAGCAAGCATTGATGATCTTATGCTGACACCGAATCAACGATTTGAAGAGTATACCTATAAAATCTTGGACAGAGAAGTAATGGCTCTAGAAACGGAAGTTCTTGTTATGAAACGAAAGAATACAAAGCAGGATGATTTATATCAAAAGCTTGATTTTCAAGGATTTGAAAAGAAAAAAATGCGTATGATTCCTTATTTTGCTTGGGATAATCGTGGTGTTGGCGAGATGAAAATATGGCTACCAATTACATTTCCATATGAAAAATACTGACATAATATAGAAAATGAGAGACTATATTTCATAGAGGTATGATGCTAAGATAAATGAGTAGTTAAGATAACTAAATATTTATAATTTGGAGGGAAAAAGATGAAAAGAAAGTTACTAGCAGTAATCCTTATTGTATGCCTTAGTTTGGCTGTATTTTCCGGTTGCGGTAAAGACGAAGGTAATCAGAACAGTCAAGCAAACGGTGACGGCGGAACAATGAATACATCGGATTTTACAGGAGAAGATCCACAATTGGAAAAACATATTAAAATTTTGTCGATTTGGGCAGAAGATAATGACAATGGGATTTTAATCAACAACATTCTTCAAAGATACAAAGACCAAGTAAATCCGAATTTTTCATATGAGTATGAACTTGTATCTGCGGATGACCTGAAAACAAAAATTGCAACCTTGGCATCCTCAAATGATTTGCCGGACTTCTTTGCTTATGAATCCGGAACGCCACTAAAAGAAATGGTTGAAGCGGACAAAGTACTTAATATTGGTGCAGAACTTGAACGTGTAGGAGCTATGGATATGATGAATCCATCCGCAGTGTCCCTACTAAAAAGTTTGGCTGAAACCAATGAATTATATGATTTGCCACTTGGTTTAAATGTAGAAGGTTTTTGGTATAACAAAGACTTGTTTGAACAAGCCGGAGTTGAACCACCAACAACATGGGATGAATTTGAAACAGTTTTAGCAAAGCTTCATGAAGCAGGAATCCAACCACTTTCTTGTGGTGCTGGCGATAAATGGGGAGCTACCCGTTTAGTCAATGCTTACACAGTTCGATTATTAGGCAACAATGCAATGACGGCGGCAGCGAACGGTGATGCTAAATATACCGACCAAGGTTATGTTGAAGGTGCTGCTAAAATTCAAGAATGGGCAGATAAAGGATATTTTGGACAAGGTGTAACAACGGTTGATATGAATACAGCAGGTACAATGTTGTGTACAGACCAAGCTGCTATCTTCTATAACGGAAGCTGGTTTACCTCAAACTTGAATGACCCGACATACAATCAAACAGGTGAAGACGGCATCGGATTTTTCAATATCCCGGTTGTCGATCCATCGGTAAGTGACAGCAATGCATATTCAATGAACTGTGGTAATATTTTAGCCATGGATAAAGAAAAGTATGATGACGGAACAGCATGGTTCTTAAAATATTTTGTTGAAGAAATCGGCAACGAAGCAATGTCAACACAAGGAAGTGTAAAAGGTTATGTGTATACGGTAGAAGAAGGCGAGATGTCAAATTATACACAACTTGTCCTTGACCGATTAAAAGATGCTGAATCGGCTTTTGCATGGTATGAAGCAAAAATGAATGCGGAAGTGTCTACGGTTGCACAGGAAAATGTACAAACACTGATTAATGGAGACATGACGCCAATGGAGTATATGGAATCCATTCAGGAAGCCTATGATCTAAGCCGTTAACAATGAATGATGTAAAGGTGTCAGTGATCTTCATTGACACCTTTATTATGACAGAAAGTTGGTGTATTGATGGACAAAGTTCTTAGTAACAAGAAAGCGATTGCAATTTTTATATTGCCACCTCTTATTCTTTATTCGTTATTAGTCGCATTGCCTGTTGTGTGGTCCTTTTATTACTCATTTTATTCAGGGACACCGGGATTGAAATGGGAGTTTGTGGGTATATCGAATTATTTAAAATTATTTATAGATAGTAATTTTAAAGCTGCCTTATGGGTCAATGTACGGTATATTGCCATCGTTATGTTAGGTCAAGTTGGATTAGGATTGGCCTTGGCATTGATGTTTGAATTTTGGTTAAAGCGATTCAAAAGTCTTGTTCGAACATTAGTGTTTTTCCCGGTTGTTTTACCGACGGTAGCCGTTGGGCACTTATTTGCAAAAATTTATGAAATTCAGCCCAATTATGGTTTGCTAAATAGTTTATTATCAGCAATCGGACTCGAAAGTTGGGTTCAGCCTTGGATTGGTCAAGCATCGACAGCGCTATACTGTTTGATAGCCATGGATATATGGGTCGCCATGGGTTTTTATGCCATTATCTTTTACGGAGCGCTCTTGGATATACCGGGCGATATTATTGAAGCAGCAAAAATCGACGGATGTAGTGGACGTCAATTATTTTTCCATATTCTTGCGCCCTTGCTAAAACCGGTAACCCTAACATGTCTTGTGTTTAGTTTTACAGGAACAGTGAAGATGTTTGAATCAGCCTTAGCATTAACAGGCGGTGGTCCCGGAAATGCAACGAAATCTTTATCCATGTATATGTACAATGTTGCATTTGGATATAACAATATGGGATATGGAAGTGTTATTGCAATTTTTGTTTTTGTTTTATGTTTTACGGGTGCCCGAATAATTCGCAGTTTTGATGAAAGCTATTAAGGAGGATAGGATGAAAACAGTAAAAAGTGTACTTATAAAAATCACAATTTTAATCTTGTGTCTTATCGAAGCATATCCTATTTTTTGGATGTTAACAGCCTCATTTAAACAACAACATGAATGGGTATCTAAACCGGCATATGCACTCAACAGTAGTTTTCACTTTCAAAACTATATTGATGCATGGACAAGAGGGCACATGTCGACTTATTTTTTTAATAGTTTAGTTGCAACATTAGGCGCATTGTTTTTTATCGTTTATTTTAGTGTAACCGTTGGTTTTGTTCTCACAAAAATGCGGTGGAAAATGCGTAAAAAAGTGGCTATATTTTTCGATATGGGAATCATGGTTCCTATTGCAACAGCACTTATTCCGTTATTTCAAATATACAATAGGGCAAATTTGTTGAATTCACGGGTCGGATTGATTTTGGTATACATTGCCTTTGGCTTGTCCCTCTCATTTTTCTTGGTATCAAGTTATATGCGTTCTTTACCAAGAGAAATATTAGAAGCAGCAGTTATTGACGGTTGTGATATTTACCGTTTGATGTGGCATATTGTTATGCCTTTAATGAAAAATGCAGTCATGACGATTCTTGTTCTGCAATTTTTCTTCAAATGGAATGATTTGCTTTTTTCAATGACTTTCATTAGTTCATCCAATCTTAAAACTGTTCAGACAGGCTTGTTATACTTTGAAACAGAGTTTGGAGCCAAAAACTGGGGTGCTATATTCGCTTCCGTTTCAATGAGTGTTATGCCACTATTGTTTATTTATATTCTTTTAAACCGACGTGTTATTGAAGGATTAACATCCGGAGCAGTCAAAGGTTAGAATGGAGTTAACTATGCATATTAAAGAGTTACGTACTTATCATTTCATTGAGAAAAATTTGGATAAAATTTTTAAACAGCCACGAAGTTTCATTCGTTATCCCTTTATTGATCCAGGCTCAGTATATAACGGGAATGTATGGGACTGGGATACCTATTGGTCGGTTTATGGATTGATATCTTTTGCAAAACATCATAAAGATGACGCGTTTAATGAACAACTTGAAAAACATAGTAAAGGAAATGTGCTAAATTTTTTAGACCATCAATTGGAAGACGGCTATATCCCCATGATGATTGAAGTGGCCGATTGGCCGGAACCTTATTTAAATATGAAGCATAAAGAAGGCAAGCTGATGAATATGCATAAACCCTTCTTGTGCCAGCAAATTGTCCTAATCAGTGACTTTACAGGTGACTACACATGGATTCATCCATATATTTCTCAACTTGAAAAATATTTTGCCTGTTATGAAAAAAATTACTATTTTGAAGATAAAGGACTGTATGTATGGGCAGATGACATCATGATTGGCATGGACAATGATCCCGCTACATTTGGACGTCCGGGATTTTCAACGGCAAATATTTATTTAAATAGTTTTATGGTTATGGAGTTCGAAGCCATGATTAAAATATTGGTGATGTTGGGTGATGGTCAAATAAAAGCGGATACCTTTAAAAAGAAAAAAAATGATTTAGCAAAGGTGATTAATGAGGAATGTTGGGATGTGCGTGATGCATTTTATTATTCTGTTGATGTTGATATAAAAACACGACCATTTGAGTGGATTCATCAAGGACTAGGTGTCTTCTGGAAAACACTCCCGATTAAAATTCGCGTATGGTCAGGCTTTCTTCCTCTTTTAGCAGGCGTTGCAAGTCAAGAGCAAGCTAAATCACTGAAGGACCACGCGGAAGATGAACAAACTTTTTGGAGTCCTTATGGAATTACAACCTTGGCAAAAGATGAGAAAATGTTTGATCTAAGTGTAACCAACAATCCCTCAAACTGGCTAGGACCCATTTGGCTCGTTGCAAATTATGCTGTATTTAAGGGATTATTAGATTATGGCTTCCACAATGAAGCTTTGTCCTTGGCCAAGCGAACCATTAAATTACTTGAAGAAGATCTCGCCAGGACCGGAGACCTGCATGAATATTACGATCCATATACAGGTCAACCCATTATGAATGGCGGTTTTATTAATTGGAATATTCTAGGATTAAACATGATTGATGATCTAGCTGAGAAAAAAATCGACTTTTTTGATGCGATGACTTTAGAATAAGACCGTGTTACAATATACCTTAGAACATATTATGAAGATTGGAGACTGTTTAAGGTAATGGTTAGGCTAAAAATGTATTTCAAAAAACTGAAAATCCGACAACAAATTTTATATGCAATGATAGTTATTGCTATATTATCTTCATTTATTCTTGGAATTGTTGCTTTTAATATTTCAAAGTATATTATTGAAAGAAATTACAAGGAGGCATATACATATAATTTAGAAGTGTCCTCAAATATTGTGGATATACAGTTGGATAATATTATTGATGCAGTACGAAACGCCTTGTTAGATCAACGAATTATGGATGTGTTAAAATCGGCACCGGACAATTATGACGGTAAACTTTTTTCAAGTATTGATGATTTACAAGTATCAAGAGCTCTAGTTGAATTGGCAGGATTGTATACTGAAATCGAAGGAATTTCTGTTATTAGTAGCGACGGAAAAGCGAAATTTTATTATAAAAGAAATCGAAGTGGTGATTTTCAGAAATATTATGGTGAAACGGAAATTTTGGAAGAAGAATGGGTTAAGGAAACAGACTTACTTGAAGGCAAGGAGCGTTTTTATAGTTATGATGTGTTGTTAGGTGAGAATAAGCCCTATTTTTGCATGACAAAAAAACTAATCGAACCTTTTTCAGGTGATTTTGTCGGTTATATGGTCATTAGTCTTCGACATAATATTTTTGAAAAGGCTTTTGGTAATGGGATAGAACGTTATGTTTCGGTGAGTTCTATGGTTGTTAACCCTTCAGGAGAACAGACCATTGTCTTTAATAATGGGAGTCAAGAACGCAAAAAATCTATCGAAGGTGCTTTTTTGAATACTGGATACGAGAATTCGACATATCTATTCAGTACGGCAGATAATCGTATTACCGGATGGAAACTTATTAATGTAATTGATAAACAAGATCTTGAAAAAGACAGTATGTATACCGGTGCAATGATTTTATCGGTTTTATCCGTCCTGATATTAATGAGTATATTTATTGCTAGTAAAATCGCTAGTCACATTAATCGCCCATTGAATCAGTTGGAAGCAGTTATTGAAGAAGTGGGCGACGGAAACCGGGATATTCAGGAGGAATTTGACGAAAGTGAAATCGGGATCCTGGGTAATAAATTTAAACGTATGGTCAATAATAATCTTGAACTTCGGGAAAGACTTTTAAATGCCCAAATTCATGAAAGAGAGTCCGAATTATTATTGCTTCAAGCTCAAATCAATCCCCATTTCTTATATAACACTTTAGATTCCTTATATTGTATGGCCATAATCGAAGATAACGAAAAAATTGCCGCTATGGTGGAATCGCTGTCGAATATATTTAAACTGAGCTTAAATAAAGGCAAGACGATGATTAAAGTATCGGATGAAATCCGTCATATAAAAGAGTATATGGCCATTCAAAACTATCGTTTTAATGAACGGTTTGACTTGCAGATTGATATTGATGAAGCCTTATATTCCGGATATATGATTAAACTTATCTTACAGCCCTTTGTTGAAAATGCAATCCAGCATGGACTTGAAAAGAAACTGGGACCGGGTTATGTGAGAATTGAAGGGCGTCTTTGTGAAGGCAATCAGATGTGTTTTAGAATCGCTGATAATGGCGTGGGAATTGATGATATAGAACGTATAAAAAAAGGCTATGGAATTCAAAACGTAAGAGAAAGAATTCGCTTATGCTATGGTGAAGAATACGGAGTGGAAATTAAAACAGAAGTCGGTGTCGGAACAGAAGTAGATGTCATTATTCCGCTTCAAAATAAGCAATATGAGGAGGCAGAAAATGATTCGACTGGCAGTATTTGATGATGAATTTGTCGTTGTTGAAGGTGTTAAAGCCATACTAAAAAAAATGCATTTGAACTATGAAGTTGTTGGTGTTGCCTATGATGGTATATCTGCCTTGGATGTTATTAAAGAAGTTCAACCCGATGTCATTATGACAGATATCCGTATGCCGGGAATGGATGGCCTTCAAATGATTGATAGCGCAAAGGCTATTGTACCAGATGCTATCTTTATTGTCATCAGTGGATTTCAGGAGTTTGAATATGCAAGAACTGCCTTAAATCTTGGCGTTGTAGGATATATTGATAAACCGATTACTAAAGATAAAATCAACACTATATTAAAAAAAGTAGAGAGCCAAATTCAAGAAGAGAAAAATATAGCTGAAAAGGATGCTCAGCAACTAGAGGCCCTTCACCACCTAACCGAAGTATTGACCAAAAGTGTACAAAATAATCAGTCAGAAGGTTTTGAGGAAAATATAACTAAGGCTCTTGAAATATTACGAGCGCTATATCCAGACCTTGAAACATATAAGTCTGAAAGCTACAAACTAATCTGTAGTCTTTTGGGCGTGTTTTTTGACGGACATGCAGCCTATGAAGTAGATAAGCATTTCCCATCCTATAAAAATCTGGAGTTAATACATTCCGTGGAAGAAGTAAATCATTATATCCTGACTATATCAGATAGTATGATCAAGAAAATTAAAGTTTTGCAAACGGGCAGTCAGAATCAGACAATTATTAAGGCGTTGGATTATATCTCGGAAAATTATTCGAAAGATTTTGGTTTGAATGAATTGGCCGATATGGCCAAAGTAACACCAAGTTATTTAAGTCTATTATTTAAAGAAGAAGTTGGAACCAGTTTTATAAAATATTTAACGCAGTTTAGAATCAAACAAGCGAAAGAGCTTTTGCTGCGAGGTGAAAAAGTCGCTTATGTTAGCCAGGCTGTAGGTTATAGCAATTACAGATATTTTTGTGAATTGTTTAAGCGCTATGAAGGAAAAACCCCCAGTGAATATAAAGGTGCAAGAAAAGAAGTGTAAAGTCGGCATAAAGAGGAGGATAATATGCGTTCTGAAAATAAATTAGTCAATAAAATAAGTCAACCTATGGCATCAAACAGGCCTTTACCCTTTTGGTCATGGAATGATGAACTAGAACCCACTGAAGTTCAACGCCAAATCAGTCAAATGCATGAGCAAGGTCTTGGTGGTTTTTTTATGCATGCAAGATCAGGACTTCGAACAGAGTATCTCAGTGAAGAATGGTATAAATGTATTGAAGCGGGAATCGAAAAAGCCCAAGAGCTGAATATGGAGGCGTGGATATATGATGAAGAAGGTTGGCCTAGTGGATTTGCCGGTGGCCGAGTACCTGCTATATCGGAGGCCTTTCATGCAAAATATATGCAAATGCATCGAGTGAAATCAGTAGAAGACATACAAGAGCTTCTTGCTGCCCATGGAAAAAACATTATAGGCATATATAAATATAAGGCGTCAGAAAATGTGTTTTCAAGAGTTGATTCGGATGATCTATCTCTTGAGTCAGAGGAAGAACTCTGCCTTGTCATCAAAAAAAACAACCCATATTATGTGGATACATTAAATAAAGAAGCCATAGAAGCTTTTACTCAAACAACCCATGATGAATATTATAAGCGTTTTGGGGACAAATTCGGAAAAACGGTTAAAGGCTTTTTCACAGATGAACCACGATTATCCTGTGACCGTTTTGGAGATTTGGCATGGTCAGACTCTTTGCCACCAGCTTTTTTAAAAAAATATGGCTATGATATCATTGATTTTTTGCCAGCGCTTTTTTTAGATACAGAAAATTATGCCAAACACCGGTATGATTTTTGGGTAACTGTCAATGATTTATTTGTCCATTCTTATATGGAAACCCTTTATAACTGGTGTGAAGAACATAAGGTCAAACTAACGGGACATTTGATGATGGAGGAAAGTATCTTTAGTCAAATGACAAGCACCGCCGGGGTAATGCCCTTTTATGAATATATGCATATACCTGGGATTGACTGGCTACGGCGTCCCATTGCTTCACCGGTGATTGCCAAACAGGTTGGTTCTGTTGCTGCGCAATTAGGTAATAAAACCGTTTTATCGGAATCTTTTGCATTATGTGGCTGGGATGTGTCTTTGGAAGAACTCAAATGGATTGCGGAATGGCAGTATGTCAATGGCGTTAATCGAATTTGCCAGCATTTAGAGGGATATACGATTCGTGGCGTAAGAAAACGGGACTATCCGCCGTCACTTTTTCTACAACAAACATGGTGGGAAGAATATAAAGTTTTTAATGATTATTTAGGACGGTTAAATATTATTTTGTCTGAGGGAGAACAGATGGCAGATGCTCTTTTGTTACACCCTATGCGAAGCGGGTATATTGCCTATGACGGAACACGAACATCAAAAATACGTCGATTAGATGATCAATTGACACAAGTATGTACACGCTTATCGGAAAAGCATATCAGCTATCATTTAGGTGACGAAACGATTCTTGCAAAACATGGCAAGGTGGAGGGGAAAAAATTGCGTGTAGGCAAAGTGGCCTATAAGACGGTTATTCTTCCCTTAATGTATTCAATTGATCGAGAAACGCTGAAGTTACTGGAAAGCTTTATAAAAAATGGTGGTAGGGTTTATTCGATGGGGCGTGAGCTCGAGTTTACCAATGGAGCTTCAGAAAAGCTGGAGGCTTTGAAGCAGAAGCTAATCTATATTGAGCTTGACACAATTCGTGAAGCGATGTTAACAAATGGGACTGTACATATTTCCATTGAAAATAGCAATGAGCAAATATCAGATATACATTACCAAATTCGTCAGAGCAAGGAAGGGCTACTTCTTTATATGATGAATCTAAGTAAGGAAAAAACATATCCAGCACAGATTACCTTGTATGATCAGGAAGTAAACCTTGTTGAACTGGATATGAATTCAGGGCTACATACATCAATACATACCCAAGTTCAGGACGGATGTACCCAATTTAAGGAAGTGTTTTATCCCATGCAGTCAAAGGTCATTTTATGCCAGGCTCAAAACACACGTCAGAACGTGATTGAATTTCAGTCGGAATGGACGTTGACTCAAATCGACAATAATGCCCTGACACTAGATATGTGTCGCTATCGCATTGATGGAGGCCAAATAGAAGGACCAATATCCGTCATAGCACTGCAGAAAAAACTGATGGATTTACAAGGACCATGCCAGATTGATATGTTCTTTGAAGTGGATATTCGTACACAAATCCAAGCGATTCAATCCATTGAATTGGTTGTTGAAGATATTATAAAATATGACATCAGTATTAATGAAATGGCTATTCAAGTCCAGGACCAGGGATACTGGAAAGATACTTCGTTCAGAAAAATGCAGATAAACCCCTATTTATGCCAAGGAAAAAACACCATCCAATTATCAACACAGTTTAAACAGCCACAAAAAGTCTATGATGTTCTTTATGGTGAAGGTGTCTATGAAACAGAAAAAAATAAAATTACCTATGATGTTGAATTGGAAAATATATATTTAGTGGGTGATTTTGGTGTGTTTAGTGAGGATGACTTTATCGAAGGTCAACGCCATGTGTTGACCACCTCCGGTCCTTTTTATATTGGTCAGCTACCGTCAACGATGAATGTATTTAAATTGACCCAAGAAGGACTTCTGTTTTTTGCTGGAACCATGACACTAGAACAAGATCTTGAAATAGAAAAAGAAGAGTCATGCCAGTATATGCTTGATTTATCCGGTCAACGAGCGCCAATGATTCATGTCTATATGAATGGTCAATTGGTCAAAAAATCTTACTGGGCACCATACCAAATCAATGTTACTGACTATATACACGAGGGCAAGAATAAACTCGAACTTAAATTGTATGCCTCTAATCGTAATCTTTTTGGTCCTCATCATCATATTCACGGTGAATGCTATAATGTCGGACCGGAAAGCTTTACCGGAAGATGGAGCTGGGTCGAGCGGAAATCGGAAGCCGATGCAACAGAAATTTTTGATCGTGACAAAAACTACTGGACAGACCAATATAATTTTGTCTCGTTTGGTATCAGTAAAGAAAGGAGTCAATGATGAAAGTAGCTTTAGTATACACAAGTACAACCCCTGAACTTATTGAAACGGTTGAAACAGAAATTCGCAAGCAAATTGGTGAGAATATTGAGTTAATAAGCTATGAAGACGCTTCCATATTAAAGGATGCGATTGATGCAGGAAAGGTTCCCGCAAAAGCAGCCGCCAGACTCATAAACATTTATATGCAAGCGGTACAAGAGGATGCAGAAGCAATTATAAATCTTTGTTCTTCTGTGGGAGAAGTCGCCGATGCTGCACAAGAACTTTCAAAATACATAGGGGTTCCTATTGTTCGAGTTGACGAAGAAATGTGCCGGGAGGCGGTCCGAAGCGGAAAGCGGGTTGGCGTTATGGCCACGCTTTCGTCAACGCTTAATCCGACAAAAAATACACTATGCCGGGTTGCGAGAGAAATAGGTAAGGATATAGAATTAATAGATGGCTTGATTGAAGGCGCTTTTGGCCTGGATCAAACAAGCTTCAAAGCGAAAATGTTGGATAAAGCCAATGGGATAAAAGACCAAGTCGATGTTCTATTGTTTGCCCAAGGGTCAATGGCCTATTGTGAAGAATATATTGCGCAAGAATGTGATATGAAGGTTTTATCCAGTCCAAGGTTTGGAGCAAAAGCATTAAGAGATGCCTTAAAAGCAAAAGGAGTTCTTTAACATGAAGGATGTGAAAATTATCGTTTTAGATGATGATCCGACAGGGATTCAAACCGTTCATGATGTCTATGTTTATACGGACTGGCATCTTGAAACAATTCAAGAAGCCTTTCAAGACGCCAATAATCTCTTTTTTATTTTAACAAATTCACGAAGTTTTAGTGAAGATAAAACGATTCAAGTGCATCAAGAAATTGGTGAGAGAATTAATCAAGTCGCTCAAGAATCGGGAAAAGAATATATTGTAATCTCACGAGGAGATTCGACGCTACGTGGCCACTACCCTCTTGAAACAGAAACCCTTCGTGATGCATTAGAAGAAAAGCACATATGTTTTGATGGAGAAATCTTCTGTCCTTTTTTTCTTGAAGGAGGTCGTGTGACCATTCATGGCGTACATTATATCAAAAGTGGTGAAACACTGATGCCGGTTGCAGAATCGGAGTTTGCAAAAGATAAAACATTTGGCTACAATCACTCTGATCTTGGCGCTTTTATCGAGGAAAAAACAAAGGGCCGATATCGCGCACAAGATTGTATTCGTATTGACATTGACTTGCTAAGACAAAAGCGGATTGATGAAATATATCAAATCTTATTAAATGTAGATCACTTTAACAAAGTTATTGTTGATAGCACGAGTTATGAAGAACTTGAAATCTTTGTACTTGCATTTAGACAAGCATTAAAAGCCGGAAAACATTTTTTGATACGATCAGCCGCGGGATTTCCGAAGATTCTAGGTGGTATCTCAAATCAAGGACTATTGAAGGGACAGTCGATTAAGAGCTCAAATGTGCAAGCCGGAGGGATTGTTTTGATTGGATCTCATGTTCATAAGACAACAGAGCAACTTGAATATCTTAAAGCTTCAGGTCTTGATGTAGATTATATTGAATTTAAAGCAGAGCAGGTTAAAGTTGAGAAGGGGCTTAAAAGAGAAGTGAATCGGGTAATCCAACAGGTGGAACAAAACATTTACCAAGGTCGTACGTCGGTTGTGTATACAAGTCGAAATGTGGTAAAGCTAAAGACAAGAGATCGAGAAAAAATACTTGAAGCTTCGGTGAAAATTTCTGAAGCGGTAACAAGCATTATTGGCTTGATACAAATTAAGCCGAGTTTTATTTTAGCAAAAGGAGGAATTACGTCCAGTGATGTGGGGACGAAGGCTCTAAAGGTGAAAAAAGCTTTTGTTATGGGGCAAATTAAACCTGGAGTTCCCGTTTGGAAAACAGATGCTAAGAGTAAGTTCCCAAATATGCCCTATATTATTTTTCCGGGAAATGTGGGAGAACGAGAAACGCTTAAAGAGATTATTGAAAGTCTTGTGTAAAGGAGGTAGTCTATGAAGAAAAAAATAATAATTTCTCTGGCACCGGTAAAATCAGGTGATCCAATTTATAAAGATATATTGGCAGAGGATGTAGATAAAAGTGTTCAAGTAGGCGCATCCATGTGCCATTTGCACTCAAGACGAAATAACGGAGACTTATCAGCAGACACATCTTTTTTTGTCGATTGTTTTGATGAAATCCTAAGGCGCACGGATGTGGTGGTACAGGCGTCAACCGGAGGAATTTCGGAGATGACTATTGAAGAACGTTGCCGACCATTAACTTATCATCGTGTAGAAACAGCCTCCCTTAACGGAGGTTCGACCAACTTAGGCGAATGCATCTATAAAAATTCTTTTGATGACATACGCTATTGTGCTGAGGCGGTCTATACACGTGGTATATATCCCGAAGTGGAAGTGTTTGATATTGGAATGATTCAGGCGGTTGAAAAGTTGAGTCAAGAAGAGAAGACACGTTTTAAAAAACCCATGCTTTATAATCTTGTTTTTGGTCATAAAGGGGGGATGCAGGCCACAATAGAGAGCTTATATGCATTTCGATCTTTTGTACCCAAAGAAGCTTTATGGGGAGTAACACATTATGGAAGACAAGATTGGCGATTTATGACAACAGCTTTAGCCATGGGAGCTTCCCTTGTGAGAATCGGATTTGAAGATAGTAATTATTTAGTGGAAAATAAGCAGGCGAGCTATAATTATGAACTAGTCAAAAAACTAGTCGATATCATTCAATTACTCGATTTAGATGTGGCAACACCGGATGAAGCACGCGAAATTATGGGAATAAAAAAGAATCGACAATAGTTGTTAGGCTATTGTCGATTCTTTTTATGTACGGTATACTAAATCTAATTGATTTTTTTGATTTAGTATGTATATGGAGGATGGATTAATGATTGAACGTGGTAGAATTCAAGAGTTGACTAATTATAAAAGCTATGCTAGAGGCCTTAATTTATATCATCAAAACTACGTGCTCGAACTTGAGGTGGATAAAGAATCGGATTGGGGTAAGAGCTTTTCCAAGGTGACAGCTTTAGTCCAAGGGAGCGGACGTAAACGTTATTATGTAGAATTTTTATATGACAATGAAGAGGATGAACTTGATGATATCTATTGTGAGTGCCCTGCGTTTGATGCTTATAATGGAATATGTAAACATTGCGTGGCTGCGATTCTTGAATATATCGATTATGAGGAAGATAAGTATACGCCACTGAATGTACCAATTCCCTATAATCCTCCCCTTCAAACAACACCAGAACTTAAACAGTTGTTGGAAAAAGCATCAAAGCCTGTTCAAACACCGATTTTTACCGATAATCAGATGGGAAATATTCATTTAGATCCTTATTTTAAATGTGATCATCATGGAGCAGAGATTGAATTAAAAGTTGGTGAAGGCCAGATGTATGTGGTAAAGAATATCATTGACTTTGCTAATGCCATTCGTTCAAAACGTTATGTCCAATATGGTAAGAAACTTAAGTTCCTTCACACGATTGACGCCTTCGATGAGGATTCAAAGGCCTTAGCAAGCTTAATAACCGATATCGGCGAAAAACGATATATGGAGTCCTATCATGGATATTATGGAGGGAGCAACCGGTCTATTCGCTTATCTTTGGATGAACTCATTGAAGTTTTTGAAACCATCAAGAACAGACCTATACATCTAGATTTAATTGGGGAGACCAATAACATCTGGACATATTCAAAAGATAAACTTCAACGCAAAATGAAAATCACGGGTAAGGAAAAAGGGGCAGAAATCATTGCAGAGCGTGTTAATGCTTATACGGATGAACGACAGTATCTGTATTTTCACAAAGGGAAAATATATACAGAAGATGCACGTAATCTTGAACCTATTAAAGAGTTTCAAAATTGTATTAATTACTTAGAAGAACCTAAGCTTTTTATTCTTAAGGAAGATTTAAAGATTTTTTGTCGAGACCTTCTTCCGAAACTTAAAGAATACTATAAGATTGAAAGAGATAACTTTAGCGAAGAAGATTACCAACCAAATCCGGTACGATTTGAGATTTATCTTGATACACCACACCGTGATTGTGTGACCTGTAAAATACTCGCTTGTTATGATCAAGATAAGGTTAATTTATATAATCAACAAAAGAGTGAAATTATTCGAGATTCTTATAAAGAAGTTGAAGTGAATCAAAAAATTTCCCCGTTTTTTAATCACTTCAATGCCAAAACTCAGGAATTAGAGATATTAGAAGATGAAAACAGAATATATGAACTCCTTGTTCAAGGAATTGAAAGCTTTAAGGCATTAGGAGAAGTCTATGTAACAGACCGGCTAAAGAAAATGAATGTTGTATATAAGTCAAAAGTCTCTGTAGGTGTTTCCGTAGAAAGTGATTTATTAGAACTAACAATAACATCTGAAGATTTACCCAAAGAAGTTTTGATTGAAATTCTGTCTAAGTATAGTCCCAAAAAACGTTATTATCGTCTCAAAGATGGTTCTTTTATTCATGTTGAAGGGGAAGAACTTGGATCCTTATATGAATTAAAAGAGGGATTGAAACTTACAGAGAGTCAACTACGACAAGATACACTTAAGTTGCCTAAATACCGTGCCCTTTATTTAGATGAGCAACTAAAGGAAGATCAGTCAATTGCAGTTGCAAGAAATCGGGAGTTTAAATCTCTCATTCGAAATATGAAAACGGTGGAAGACAGTGATTATGAATTGCCGGTTATTGTAGAGCCGATTTTAAGAGAATATCAAAAATCCGGATTTTTGTGGTTAAAGACCCTTCGCGCCAATGGCTTTGGCGGTATTTTAGCTGATGATATGGGGCTTGGAAAATCATTGCAAATCATTACCTATATTTTAAGTGAACAGGAAAATATGCTTGCTGGCAGCAATCAAAAAATGTTAATTGTCAGTCCGGCTTCTCTTGTCTATAATTGGAAGAATGAATTTATCAAATTTGCTCCGGATTTATTGGCGACTATGGTTGTGGGAACAGCCAAGGAGCGTGAAGAATTGATGATCAATAGTCAGGATGATGAAATACTTATTACATCTTATGATTTGCTTAAACGAGATATTATCCATTATCAAGCTATGAATTTTCATACCATGATTATTGATGAAGCTCAATATATTAAAAATCATAACACACAAGCAGCCAAGGCGGTCAAACTTGTTGGCGCAGGATGCAAACTAGCTCTTACCGGGACACCGATTGAAAATCGCTTAAGTGAATTATGGAGTATTTTTGATTATTTAATGCCCGGATTTTTACACAGCTATACTAAATTCAAAAAAGAGATTGAGTTACCGACGGTTCAAGGGCAAGATGAAGCCACGATGAAGCGACTACAGAAAATGATTACACCTTTTGTCCTTCGCAGACTTAAGAAAAATGTTTTGCTAGATTTACCGGAAAAATTGGAAGAAAACTTATATGTCAAGATGGAATCAGAACAAAAGCATGTCTATGATGCTAGGGTGAACCTAATGAAGATGATGCTTACGAATCAATCGACGGAAGAGTTTACTCAAGGAAAGCTTCAGATATTAGCTGAATTAACAAAACTCCGTCAAATTTGCTGTGACCCGAGCCTTTTATATGAAGATTTCCAGTCAACATCGGCAAAAGTAGAAGCTTGTCTTGACCTCATTCATGAAGCGGTTGAAGGTGGACATAAGATACTTTTATTTTCTCAATTTACATCAATGATTGAGATATTGACACAACGTATGAAAAAAGAAAAGATCAGTTATTATGTTTTAACAGGTGCAACGAGTAAATCAAAACGTTCTGAAATGGTAGATGCCTTTAATGCAGATGACACATCTGTTTTCTGTATTTCTCTAAAAGCGGGAGGAACCGGACTTAATCTCACAGCAGCAGATATTGTCATCCATTTTGATCCTTGGTGGAATGTAGCCGTTCAAAATCAGGCGACAGACCGAGCCCATCGTATCGGACAAGACAATGTTGTCAGTGTCTATAAACTGATTGTCAAAGACACCATTGAAGAAAAAATTGTTGGCCTTCAAGAGAAGAAAAACGCCTTGGCCGAAGAAGTGCTAAATGGTGACGGCATGAGTATGGCGACATTTTCCAAAGAAGATTTACTGGAATTGTTAGTATAATTTATAGGCGGGAACAAACTATTTTATTTATGGAGGGGTCATGTCAGAAAGAATATTTAACAAAAATTTTATTAGAATTTTTATTACGACTGTCCTATACAATTCAGGCCTTGACGATGTTTGTAGCCAATATATTTATTGGGAAAGTTATTGATCGGATAAAGAATCCTTTGAGTTTGCTTATTCCGGGATTATGTGTGTTTAGTTTGGCTTTATTTTTGCTTTTTGCACCTTATGATAGGAGAGGAGCTGCTTCGTCTACTTTTTTTAGCTCCATAGATCTAGGTTTTAGTATAGGATCAATAATGGGAGGGATTATTATTGGAACATTTAGTTATAAAACCTTTTATGGTGTTGCGGTCTTATTTTCCATAGTTGCAATTTTTCTTTCGCTTATTGTTTTTAGAAATATTCGTCTTGATCAAGAGTAAAATAAGAAAAGTACAAATATGGTAAGTGTGCTTTATATTTGACGCAAAAAACTACTATACACAAGGTAAAAAGATGACTATAACCCTTTAGAATAATCATGTTATAATGAAAGATGATATGGAGGTGCTTATGAAATCAATTTATAGAATAGTAGTTTTTTTTGCAGCTTTTTTTATGATAGGATGCGGTCGTGAGGTGGAAGTGCCTCAAAATAGTGGGAGTGAAGTTGTTGAAATTGAATTTTTTAATTCAAAAAAAGAAACACAAGAAATCATGAACTATTTAATAGGAGAGTTTGAACAGGAGTATCCCAATATTCGAGTGAATCATAATACGTCAGTTGGAGGATATCAGACGTTATTGAGTCGATTTGCCAGTAATAATGTGCCGGATGTATTTATCCAATGGCCAAATGCAACTTGGAGAAAACAGGTCGAGGAAGGCTTTGTTCTTGAATTAACAGAATATGAATTTATGAATAGAGTTGACCCCAAAGTGCGTCAAGAATATCAAATAAATGGTAACGACTACATACTTCCTCTTACCTATAGTACATCAGGTGTTTATTATAACGTGGATATATATGAAGAACTAGGTTTGACAATCCCCCAAGATTTTGATGCTTTGATTAACAATGCAGAAATGATTGAACGGGCAGGAATAAGGCCGTTTTTATTTATGGGAAAAGAGCATTTGTCTTTACAACAGCAATGGTATGCCTTGTTACCATCAATGGACAACTATGATGCCTTCATTGAAGCTTCGATAGCAGGAAATATTTCGAACTATAAAAAAGAGCTTATAGAATTAACGCAGCAATTTTCGCAGTTAGTTAGCTATGGCCAAGAAAATATGATGCAGACGACCAATGATCAAGCCGTCTATGACTTCGCTCAAGGAAAGAGTGCTATGCTTATTATGGGGAGTTGGAAAATTCCGTGGATTAAACAAATCAATCCGGATATTAACTTTGCTATGTTTCCTATTCCAAAACAAAATGAAGTAGCAGAATATGTACCGGCATTTGCAGGTGATTTTTCTTTGTGCGTGTCTTCTAGAACTCAAAAAAAGGAAGCGGCCTTACTTTTTCTTGAGTTTATTTCACGTGCAGAGAATATGGAATATTTTTGCCTTAATGATGGTAGTGTACCTGTGATTACAGGTGTCGATGTTTATATTCCGGAACTCAGTCTTCACAAAAAATATCTTCGTGAGGGCAAATATAGAACGAATGCAGATGCAAATTGGTCATCTCAAACGAATGAACGATTAGCGGAGGAGATTCAATTATTACTATTAACAAAAGACCAAGATAGGTTTATTGAAGCAATGATTCAAATATTTGAGGAAAGTCAATAGGTGATTTGCATGTTCAAATATATCAAAAAACATAAAATGATGAAACTTCAAAAGCGAACATTAACAATATATATCCTTGTTATTAGTTTGCCTTTTTTTATATCCTTTGCAATACTAACCTACCGAACAAATCAAACCATAAAAAATAATAATTTGGATTATATGGGACAGCTATGTGAACAAATTAATCAAAACATAGACCAAACAATGTCCACGATTGAGCGTTTGGCAGGCATTAATTTTTCGGATCAACGTATTCAAGAAATTCTTACAGAAGCTCAAGATTATTCGACAGCAGAGTATTTAGAAAATTATCGAAGAATTGATAGTGTACTTAGGTATTCAACACAGATTAGTCCTCATGTGTTGGGAATAACACTAGTGAGCTTACACGGAGATACATATAGTAATATTCGGACAATTGAAGAAAATTTGACAGATTTAGATACCTTCCTTCAGCGTGTTCAAGATAAGAACGGTGAAAGCTACATTTCAAATGTTTACACAGGATTTGTTAATGGAAAGCAAGAAGAGGAGTTAATGACACTAACTCGGGTCTTGTTAAATCCAAATGATTATCGTAAAAGTGGATATATTTGTATTGATCTAGACTATAAAACGATACAAGATAATTTTGACAAAACGCTAGAAGAAGAACGCCTTCAAAACTTAGTTATCCTTCAAGGAAATCAAATGATCTATCAATCAGGATTGAATGAAATCTATTTTGATCAAGCTGGTTCAGATTATATGGTTCAAAAAATCAATGCACAATGGGACGATTCAGGTATTAATCATATTGAATTTGAATATGAGAACAATCTTATTTCCTTAGTTGGGATAGAAAATATAGCGACCGGATTTAAAGTTATTTTATTCTTGCCTAGCTACAGTATGCAATCTAATGTGGTTGATAATTTGGAGTTTGTTATGTGGACATTAGTGGTTATTTTGCTTGTGACTATTTTAACGGGTTACTTCTTATCAGCAAATCTAACAAAGCCAATCAATCAACTCCATCAAGCAATGAAGCGTCTTGAAAAAGATGGAGAATTTTCAATCATTGAAAAAAATGTAAAAAATGAAGATGAAATCAATATGCTTATTGATAGTTTCAACAGTATGTCTGTTCAGCTCGAAGAAAGTATAAAAAAGGAATACCGAATATTAGAAAACAATAAACGAATTGAGATTAAAATGCTGCAATTCCAAATTAATCCCCATTTTTTATATAATACCTTGAATATGATTAGTTCGATTGCAAGTTTATACGATGTATCGGAAATTTCAGAGGCGACAACAGCCCTTTCTGATATGTTTAGATATAATGTGAAAGGTAAAAATATTGTAACACTCAAAGATGAACTCGATCAAATCGAGAACTATTTATGTATTCAACGACTACGTTTTCCAAACCGAATTAATTATAGCTTCGCAATAGATGAACAGATGCAACAACGAAGAATTCTTAAGTTTTTGCTTCAACCTTTAGTTGAAAATGCGATTTATCATGGAATAGAACCAAGAAGCGGAAAAGGAAGTATAAGCATCTCGGCATATGACTTAAATGATACGGATTTTATTGTTGTGATTGAAGACGATGGTATTGGGATGAGTCAAGAACAAATAGAGCAGATGCATCAAGAACTTGCTTATGAAACGATACATGATATTGTTGATGATGATTTGAACCGATTAGGGGTGAAAAATGTCCACTATCGTATAAAAAAATACTATGGAAAACAATACGGTCTGTCAATGAAAACCCGTCAACCGGGTGGATTAATCGTAGAACTTCGATTACCAAGATTAATTGAAAAGGAGTAAATAAAAGATGAAGATGCTTGTCGTTGATGATGAATATTATGCCAGAAAAGTTACAATTAAATATATTCATGAATGGGATAAAAATATTGATTTGTTTGAAGCGGAAGATGGGGCGAAAGCACTAGAAATATTAACAAATGAAAAAATTGACATCATTTTGGCAGATATACGAATGCCTCAAATGGATGGAATTGAACTAAGTAAACGTGTGGCGAAATTATATCCGAGTGTAAGAACAATTCTTATTACTGGATTTGCCGATTTTCATTATGCGCAAGATGCCATAAGATATAAAGTGAAACAGTATCTTTTGAAGCCGTTAAAACGAATGGAGCTAATACAATGCTTAGAAGAATGTCGTCGAGAAATGCAAAAACAAGCCTTTGTAGAACAGCAAAAGGAACAAGATTTTTTGAATCAAATCGTTCTTAAGAAAATTGAACATCCCTTAACATATAAAGATCAAATGACAGATCGGGTAGTATCATTAAAGCATTTTTTTATAGGCCTTATCTTTTTAAATACTGAAGTGGTTGAAATAGAAAGCTATATTAATCAGGTGTTTCTTGATACAAAACAGAATATTGTTTTTAAATCAAACCAAGTGGTCAATCAGTGGAATCTTATCTTTCCGTTACCGGAAAATGATTTTCTGGATAAAGAAGAACAACGCCGCAAAATAATGATTCAGTTAAAAAAAATCATAGTATCCATGCAAAGAAATGATGAGATCGATCTTTGCATAGGTGTCAGTTGTGTAAAAAATACGCTTGTTGAGCTTCCGCTAGCTTATTCGGAGGCTGAAGAAGCATTGAAATATCGATTAGTCCAAGGAACAGGAAAGGTATACGATGTTAAAGAAGTGGTCCAATACAATTATTCATCATCGTTATTGAATGCAAACACTAAGAAATTGCTTCTTGAATATTTATCACAGGGTAATTCTGATTGGATTAAACAGTATATAAAACGTGTGTTTAGTGAAATGAAGACACACGAGAATACGGCTTTTTCAGTGCTTAATGATTTTTGTATTGAACTCATGAATGTTATGAATACGAAAATTAAACAAATTCAATCAAGGCATTTAGACCAATTACTTCAGTGGCAAATCGATTATTCGTCTTTCTTTTCTCAAAAAGAGCTTTTAGAATTTTTAATGGGAAGAGTAGAAGTGATTTGTAAAGAAGTTATTGAGATGAAGAAAGAAATAAATCCATCCTTGATTGATGATTTAAAAGTCTTTATTGACAAGAATTATGCAGGTGAGATTTCTTTAGAGGGATTAGCTAAACACCGGTATTTTGTCAATTCATCATACTTAAGCCGCTTGTTTAAAGAAGAAACCGGTGAAAGCTTTAGCAGATATTTAACATCAAAGCGTATGGAAAATGCAAAAGATTTGGTTGACAATCATGATATTCCATTATCGGAAATTGGTTCGATTGTCGGATATACAGATTATTCATATTTTATCAAAGTATTTAAAAAACACTACGGAATCACACCAAAACAAATGCGCGAAAACTAAAATTACCATTAAATAGGTCATAACTTTACTATAGTTTAGTAAAATTAAGTTGTTATAATGTACATGTCACATGTTAATAAAATATAATTTATGAGGTGAATGTATGTTAAAGAAAATGTTTAGCGTCGTATTTATGGTGGTAGTTTTACTCGTGAGCACAGTGGGATGTGCTAGTAATAACAATGATTCAATGGATGGAACACAAACAGAAAGCAATCAAACAGACAATAGTCAAACCGATAATAGTTCGTCAGAAATGAGTGAAGATTATTATCAGCTGACAATGGCATTTATTGCTAACGAACAAGAAGATTTAGAATTAGTGGAAGAAGCAATTAATGAATTGACACGTGAAGAGCTTGGTATTGAAGTTGATCTTTTACAACTTGGATTCGGAGATTATGCAGACCGACTTCGTCTCATGTTGTCAGGAAATGATTCGCTCGATGTGTTTCCTATTTTCTTCCAACAAGCCGGTACCTATGTGAATGCGGGACAACTTGTGGATATGTCAGATTTACTTGAATCACATGGACAAGGTATTATCGACGTTCTTGGAGAAGATCTTGCACGTGTAGGAACCGTTGATGGATTCCTCTATGGTTTTCCAGCACAAAAAGAGAGTGGTTCACCAAAAGCGGTTGTTATGCGTAAGGATTTAGTGGATAAGTATAATATTGATGTAAATTCAATTAGCAGTCTTTCAGACATGACGGAAGTATACGCAACGATTAAAGCAGGAGAGCCTGGAATGGATATGCTTGTTGGTCCCGATACAATTGACCGACTTCAACTGGTAGATAATTTATATGATTATTTTGGTGTATTAGCAGACTTTGGGCAAACGACAGAGGTCACTAACTGGTTTGAAGATGAAGTGTTTATTGAATATGCACGTTTGCTTAGAGAATGGTATGTCGATGGCTATGTGATGCCGGATGCGGCAACAACAACTGAATCGGCCAGCAATTTAGTCAAAGCAGGAAATGCGTTTTCTTATGTTTCTCAGACAAAACCGGGATTTTTAGTTCAAGAAGAGCGCGTGACAGGTTATGAACTTGAAATTGCACACATTGAAGAGGGATTATTAATGTCAAGTGGTGTGAATTTCTTTAACTGGGGAATTGCAAATAACTCAGAAAATCCTGAAAAAGCAATGGAATTTTTGAATTTTGCATATACAAATGCTGATTTTATGAACCTTATTAACTGGGGAATTGAAGGTGTTCACTATGAATTTAATGACGATGGAACTATTGGACATCCGGAAGGCATTGATGCAACGTCTTCAGCTTATAATCTCAACATTGGCTGGCAACTACCAAATCAATATTTATGCCATGTATGGGAAGGGAATCCAACGGATATTTGGGAGCTCACACAAGCACAAAATGATAAAGCAATTCCGTCAATGGGCTTAGGATTTGTTCCGGATACTTCAAATGTGGCAAATGAAATCACAGCCTTATCGAATGTACGTAATCAATATATCGCGGCATTAAACACAGGTTCAGTTGATGTAGATAGTGTGTTAGATGATTTCAATGATGCGCTTTACAGTGCAGGACTTCAAAAAGTCATTGATGAAAAACAACGACAACTTGATGAATGGTTAATGTCAAATCAATAACTGCGAGGAGATAAAAATGAAAAAATGGTTGCCTCTATATATAATGATGTTGCCCGGTGCCTTGTACTTCATAATTAATAATTATATTCCAATGTTCGGGTTAATCATAGCATTTAAGAAAATGGACTTTAGTAAAGGCATCTTTGGCAGTGAATGGGTTGGATTCAGGAACTTCGAGTTCCTGTTTTCAACTTCGGATGCTTTTGTAATCACAAGAAATACACTTCTGTATAATACAGCTTTTATCATTATTAATATGGTTTTAGGAATCACCTTAGCAATTTTTATTGCGGATGTAACACAACGACATTTAAAAAAGGTCTATCAAAGTGCAATACTTTTACCTTTTTTAATGTCAATGGTTATCCTAGGTTACATTGTTTATGGATTTTTAAGTATGCAAAATGGTATAATGAACAACTCGATTCTACCACTTTTTGGGAAAGAACCTATTTTTTGGTATAACGAGGCCAAGCATTGGCCATATATTCTTATTATAGCCAATACGTGGAAAACGGTTGGGTATGGATGTTTGATTTATATTGCAGCAATTAATGGAATTGATCCTTCCTTATTCGAAGCAGCACGTATCGATGGAGCAAACAAAATTAAACAAATTATTTACATTACACTTCCATCTTTGGTTCCAACAATTGTAACCTTATTGATTATGAGCGTTGGTCGGATTTTTTATTCGGATTTTGGCTTGTTTTATCAAGTGCCGAGGAATGCAGGTTTACTGTATCCAACAACCAATGTGGTCGATACCTATGTCTATCGTGGGCTAATGGAACTAGGTAATGTAGGGATGGCTTCAGCAGCGGGATTTTATCAATCAATTGTTGGATTTATCCTTGTATTGTCAGCCAATATGATTATTCGAAAAGTAAGCAAAGAAAACGCATTGTTTTAGAAAGGAGGAATTATTATGTACAAAAAGAAAGTATCTAGCTTTCAGTTAATCGCTCATATTGTTTTGATTCTATTTACCATAGCAGTAATTCTTCCTTTTCTATTACTGTTTATGTCTTCAATAACGGAGGAGAGTATATTACTTGTTAATGGATATTCTTTTTTTCCGAAAAAATTTAGTTTGGAGGCATATAAATTTATCTTTTTGTCAAGTACGAAGATTATTCGGGCATATGGAGTGACCATTTTTGTTTCGGTGGTAGGAACAACGATGTACTTGACGTTAGCATCATTGATGGCATATCCATTGTCCTTATCAAAGTTACCATTCCGACGTCAAATTATGTTTTTTGTATTTTTTACTATGTTATTTAATGGCGGATTAGTTCCGACATATATTTCTTACACAACGATTTTTCAAATAAAAGATACAATTCAAGCATTGATCATTCCGACATTTATGTTGAATGCCTTTGGAATTATCATTATCCGAACGTATTTTGCGAGTAATATACCGGAAACGCTTTATGAAGCGGCTCAAATTGACGGAGCAAGTCATTTTAGAATTTTCACGACTATCGTATTGCCTCTGGGTAAGCCCATATTAGTGACTATGGGAACCTTTACCGGAATTACATACTGGAATGATTGGACAAATGGTTTATATTATTTAAACAAACGAACAGATTTTTATAGTATTCAAAACTTGTTAAATGCAATGATTCGTGACCTGCAATTTTTGACATCAGGACCGATGGCAGCCTATGCAGGAGAAGAAATGTCAAGAGTCCCTGCAGTTGGAGTTCAGATGGCGATAGCATTTGTAGCAGTATTACCGATTCTGATGCTCTTCCCATTCTTGCAAAAATATTATCAAAAGGGTATTGCATTAGGGGCCGTTAAAGGTTAGGTTGAGACAGAAGTTAGTGAAAGGAATAGTATATGGAAAAATATGAATTTAGCGTACCGGATAATAAAAAATATCGCGTCATTGTACATACGGATTGTAAAAATGAAGCCGATGATCAATTTGCACTTGCTCACCATTTAATGACACCAAAGTTTGATGTTAAAGGTATTGTTGCAGGTCATTTTGACGGAAATGCACAAGAATATGGTAAAGGAAATACTGCCCAAGCAAGTTACGATGAAATAGAAAAAGTGCTTAATTTGATGGATTTAAGTGGGAAACATAGGATAGTCAAAGGTGCAGCGACTCCCCTTGTTGATGAAGAAACAGCGATTCCTTCGGAAGGGTCAAGATTTATTATTGAGGAAGCGTTACGTGAAGATGAACAACCGCTGTTTGTGGTATTCCAAGGATGTTTAACCGATTTAGCCAGTGCAATTTTAGAGGAGCCTGAGATTTGTAAGCGAATGACAGCTGTATGGATTGGCGGTGGAAAATGGCCAGTAGGATGTCCGGAATTTAATCTATGGCAAGATATTCATGCGGCGAATGTTGTTTTTAAATCTACTATGTCGTTATGGCAAGTTCCAATTAATGTGTATAAGCAAGTGGCGGTTTCGCTAGCGGAACTTCAATATCGGGTTAAACCATGTGGTAAAATCGGTGAATATTTATTTGAACAAATGGTTGAATTTAACAATAAAATGGCATCATATCAAGCCTGGCCCCATGGGGAAAGTTGGGGACTAGGTGATCAAGGGACTGTGACGGTTTTATTGGAAGAATTAGAGCGTATGAATTATGATTGGAAACCAGCACCCATTTTTACTCAGGATATGCATTATATCCATGAGCAGAATAATCGACCAATACGCGTTTATCATACATTGGATTCACGGTTGACCCTAGAAGATTTTTATGCCAAATTAGCAATTAATTATGGAAAAGGCTAGTTTACGATGTCGTGAATAATGTTTTTATGAGCTCCTGCAAATTGCAGGAGCTTTTGTTTTTTTTGAAAAGCGGTTAAGAAAAAAGAAAGTTCGCTAGCCATAGAGCAAGCAATTTGGTACAATTAAAAATAATAAGATAAAATCGTCAAGAATATTGGGGTGGAATTTTTTATGAATGAAAAAACAGAGGCTCAGACATTAGAACTAGAAAAAAATATAAAAATGTACATTCAGGAACGTGACTTTCTTCGCAGTGTCATAAATTTGATTCCGGCTTTTATTTCAATTAAAAATGAAGACGGTCGGTTTGAATTGGTTAATCAAGCACTAAGTGAAGCTTATGGTGCCACGGTGGAGGAGTTGGAAGGAAAGCGTGATAGTGATTTTAGTGCAACCGAAGAAGAAGTCGAAAATTTTCGTGAAAAAGATCTTCAGGTGATTTACAGTAAAAAGCCGATATTGATTGAAGAAGAGTCTCTAACGCGTTCGGATGGAAAAGTGCTTTGGTTGTCAACAAAAAAAGTTCCCATTATTGATGAGGATGGAAGTTGCCATCGCATTTTAGTGGTATCAAATGATATTACAGAGAGAAAAGAACTTGAAGAATGTTTGCGTCGGCATGCTTATTATGATGATTATACAGCTATATTCAATCGTTATGGGTTCAGAGAATATGTTGAACCTGAAATTTCACACGCACAAGAAGGGGCTTGTTTAGTTGTCATTGAAGTACGTCATTTAAATGCCATTCATTCTGTATATGGTACAGAATTTGGTGATCGGATTTTAAGAGAAATTGGTAAATATTTTTTAGCAAAGCACAATCAAGATTATTATGGTCGAATCGCAAGTGATAAGTTTGGGATTTGGATGCATCAGGGTGATATTAATAAGATTCGTGCGCTTGTCATTGATTTGAAGAAAGCTTTGGATCTATTCATTGAAGAAGAAGGACGATACCACCAGATTGAATTTGCCATCGGATATACACAAGATATACATAAAGATCAAAGTTACGAACAATTAATTCAACAAGTCAACGCAACAATTGAATTTGGAAAAAAAGAAAACATAGCAGAAATTCTATGTTACGAAGAATCAATTTATGAAAATTTAAAGCGTAGTGAGTTATTAAAAAGTTATGCGCGAAAAGCAATATCGGAAAATGAACTTCGACTTTATTATCAAGAAAAGGTCGAGGTAAAAACAGGAGAAGTCATTGGTGTTGAAGCATTAGCGAGATGGTTTTCTAAGCAACTGGGATACGTGTCGCCGACAGAATTCATTCCTGTGTTTAGCCAATCTAAGCTTATTTTTGACTTTACACTGTGGTCGCTAGAAAAAGCCCTACAAGATTATCCGAAGCTAAAAGAAAAATATCATAAAGATATTTGTGTATCTGTAAATATTTCTCCGCTGGTTATTCATACGGATGAATTTTATAATCGACTGATTGGATTGACGAAAGATTATCATGTAGATCCGCATAATATTACATTAGAGATTACTGAAGATATTTTTATGAATGATTTAGCTCAAATTATTGATAAAATATCATATATTCGATTATTAGGCTTCAAAATTTCTATGGATGATTTTGGGAGTGGGTATGCTTCATTGAATCATCTCATTAACTTGCCATTTGACGAAGTGAAGATTGATAAGTCTATTATCGATCTCATTGAAACAACAGTAGGTAAAATTTTTGTGGAAAATATTATTATAATAACAAAAGAACTTGGTTCATATGTTGTCGCAGAAGGTGTGGAAAGTGAGAACCAAGTTGCAATACTCAAAAAGTTAAATTGCGATTGCATACAAGGCTATTATTATTCCAAACCAACCCCTCTGATTAATTGACCTTATTGAGTAAGCGAGGATGTAATCGATCAATACCGATGGCGCCAATTGGTGCTGTGATCATAATGGATAAAACCGCAATGGTTAGTATCAAGTTACCTGAAGCAACCCCAGCAGTGAGTGGTATGGCTCCGATTGCTGCTTGAACGGTTGCTTTTGGCATATATGCAATGGAACAAAAGAGACGCTCTTTCATATTTAAAGGTGTTTTAATTAAACTCATGTTAACAGCAAGGATTCGACCGAGGAGAGCGATAAATATAATAACTATTGAGCCAATACCTGCAAAGGCTAAATAACGTATATCAACAGCGGCACCAACGAGAATAAAGAGCAAGAGCTCAGCTCCAACCCATATTTTTGAGAATTTATGCATGATACGTCGGGCTAGTACTCCATAGGATTCTAAGATGGTTCCGCCGAGAGCCATAACGCCAAGTAGACCGGACAAAGGGAGATTGTCTTGAAGAAAAGTTTCCAAAGAAACGATTAAAAAAGATGCACTTAAAATGATAAAGACTTTAACGGTATCTCGCATATGAATTTTTTTGAAGATATAGACGAGCAAAAGACCAACAAGTATTCCAATAACAAGGCCCAGAATAATTGAAATAGGTACAGTAATTAAGCTTTTGCTATCGAATGCGGCGCCTTTATACATTCCCATAAATGCTGTAAATAGAATGATTACATAAATATCATCAACAGATGCCCCAGCTAAAATAAGCTGGGGTATACTTTTATCCTTGCCATGTCCGCTTTCTATAAGCTTAATCATTCGTGGGACAACCACAGCAGGAGATACTGCGGCTAAAACGGAACCCATAATAGCAGCTTCTATATAGGAAATATTAAAAATAATAGGTGCTAACAAGACGACGGTTAGAATCTCGATTGTTGCTGGAACAAAGCACATAAGTATGGCTGGACGTCCGACTTTTTTTAGGTCGCGTAGATCCAAAGATAAGCCGGCACGTATCAAAATAACGATTAATGCAATTTCGCGCAAGTCTCTTGAAATATTGAGAAGATCAGAGGCGATGAGATCCAGTACATATGGCCCCAATATAATACCTGTTATAATCATGCCAAGTAATCCGGGAAGTTTGATTCGATTAAAAAGTCCACTCAGTAGAAATCCAATAATCATCATTAATGCAATACTAAATAACATATCTATCTCCAATCTTTTTTACCTAGTATGTGACATTACTATTTTAGATAATAATCTATATTATGTAAAGTGTTTTATTTCTTTAAAATATATTGTATAATGAGCGTAGACTTAAATAGATTTATATAGTTTTGACTGAATGGAGGAAAAGAATGAAAAAAGCAGATATAGGTTTAATTGGTTTAGCTGTAATGGGTGAAAACCTTGTTATGAATATGGAACGAAATGGTTTTACTGTGGCGGTATTCAATCGTACAACTGAAAAAGTGACCAACTTTGTGGAAGGTCGTGCAAAAGGAAAGAATATTATAGGAACTTATTCAATAGAAGAATTTGTGAATCAATTAGAAAAACCGAGAAAAGTGATGTTAATGGTAAAAGCCGGAAAGCCTGTAGACATCTTTATTGATAAAGTTATTCCATATTTAGATGAAGGGGATATTATTATTGATGGGGGTAACTCCAATTATGAAGACTCGATACGACGTACAAAGTATATTGAAGACAAAGGCCTCTTATATGTTGGAACAGGTGTAAGTGGCGGCGAAGAAGGGGCTTTGAATGGTCCAAGTATTATGCCGGGTGGTTCAGAACAGGCGTGGCAACATATTCAACCGATTTTTCAAACAATTGCAGCTAAAGCAGACGATGGTACACCTTGTTGTGATTGGGTAGGAGCTGACGGAGCCGGTCATTATGTCAAGATGGTACATAATGGGATTGAATATGGCGACATGCAGTTGATCTCTGAAGCATATCAATTAATGAAAGACCTGTTAGATATGTCAAATAATGAGATGCATGAAGTGTTTAAAGTGTGGAATGAAGATATTCTAGATAGCTATCTTATTGAGATTACGCGAGATATTTTAGACTATAAAGATGCCGATGGAAATTATGTTGTGGATTATATTTTAGATACGGCAGGTCAAAAAGGTACAGGCAAATGGACCGGGATTTCTTCCCTTCATGAAGGGGTTCCATTAACATTGATTAGTGAATCCGTCTATGCCAGATGTTTGTCAGCGATTAAAGAAGAACGTGTTAAAGCATCGAAGGTGCTTACGGGGCCAGCAATCATATTTGAAGGAGATAGGACAGCCTTTATTGAGAAAATGAAGCATGCTTTATATATGGCAAAAATTATTTCTTATACGCAAGGATATATGTTAATGCGTGAAGCTGCCAATACATATGGATGGGATTTGAATTATAGTGGTATTGCAGCAATGTGGCGTGGTGGATGTATTATTCGAAGTGTATTTTTAGATAATATAAAAAATGCTTACGAGAAAGACGCATCGCTCAGTAATCTGTTGTTAGATGAGTTTTTCACGAAAGCAGTAACAGAGTCTGAGCAAGATTTACGAAGTGTTGTTGCAACAGCGATTATAAAAGGAATCTCAGTTCCGACATTATCAGCAGCAATTACCTTTTACGATGGTTTTAGAAGTGAACGTCTTCCTGCTAATCTTTTGCAGGCACAAAGAGATTACTTTGGTGCGCACACCTATGAACGCCTTGATAAGCCTAGAGGTGAATTTTTTCATACGAATTGGACAGGTGCGGGCGGAAATACAGCATCATCAACATATCAAGTTTAAAGGAGATTATAATGGCATTTTTATGGACAACATTGCATGTGAATAATTTAGAGGAATCAATCAAGTTTTATAAAAAATATGTTGGATTGATGGTATCTAGACGTTTTGAATCGAGACCCGGTGTTGAAATAGCATTTCTCGGAGATGGTGAAACAGAACTTGAACTTATTGGTGGCGGTGGAGATTACCCCGAGTCAGATCAGATTTCACTTGGATTTTCTGTAGATTCATTGGATAAAAAGATTGATGAAATGAAGGATGCTAGTATTGAAATATATAAAGGTCCCATACAACCCAATCCCCATATAAAATTTTTCTATGTCAAAGACCCCAATGGTATTTCTGTACAGTTTGCAGAGCAGATGAAGTAAAACCACATAACTCTTCCGGTAGTAATGATAGTGATACCTTAATAGTTGAAGAAAATAATAACAATAGTAATAGTAATAGTGAGGATAGTTTTGAAGATGATGTATCTGCGAAAGCGAAGCCACCAGTAGTGCTAGGTCAAGGTGGATTTGTCGATGACACAGAAGAACTGACTGAAGAAGAAAAAAACATTATTCTAGCATTCATGATGCCTACTATGAATCATTAGCGACTACAGAAGTTATGGACACCACATCATTTTATAAGGATTCTGAAGGTATAAATGCAGAACTTAATCGAGCTGCATGGGAATTTATGGTGGAAGCAAGAAAAAAGCAGCCGAATGGAATGAATAACAAATGTTTCGATAAATGAATAACAAATGTTTCGATAAATCCTTGACAAAAAATCAATATGACGATATAATTAGTTTGAAAATGATAATCCTTATCAGAAAGGTTGATGACTATGCCATTATCAAAAGCAAGAGTAGGACACACTGGACTTATCGAAACAATTTCAGGAAATGATAAAATACGTCAGTTTTTATTTTCTTTAGGATGTAGTGAAGGTGAAGAGATTACCTTGATTTCAGTTCTAGCAGGTAATTATATTATAAATGTTAAAGATAGTCGTTATGCTATTGACAAAAAAATGGCTAAAGCGATACAGCTCATTTAACTGGGCGAATGTAAAGATACACAAGATACACATGCGGGCAACCGCCTTTTTTATACACTATACATGAGAATGATTATCAATAATAACTAGAACTAAGGAGGAACATTATGAAAATAGCATTGGCGGGGAACCCGAACTCGGGAAAAACCACTTTATTCAATGCCATTACGGGAAAGACCGAGTATGTCGGAAACTGGCCAGGGGTAACAGTTGAAAAGAAAGAAGCAAATCTAAAATCCAAATTTAACAAAATGATTAAGAATGGACGGGTTATCGATTTGCCGGGAGCTTATTCAATAGCACCCTATACCAATGAAGAAGCTATCACCCGAGATTTTGTACTTGGAGAATCACCGGATGTATTGATTAATATAATTGATGCAAGCAGTTTAGAACGGAGTCTATATTTTACAACCCAACTTTTAGAGTTAGGAATTCCTGTTGTTATTGCACTTAATAAACAAGATATTGTTAAACGACGGGGAAACACAATTAATATTGAATTATTAAAAAGCAAACTTAAGTGTCCAATCGTTGAGACGGTTGCAAGTGAATCAGAAGGTTTAAAAGAATTACTAGAAGCTGTTAAAACCACAGCGGAGAAGAATACGCAAATTGCGCCGGAGTTTGAAGGTAAAGGCTTAGAAGAAGAAAATAAGGCACGTCAAAAATACATAAAAACGATTATAAATGATGTGTTAGTGAAGAAACGTGCTTCAAATGAAGTGACTTTAAGCGATAAAATTGATCGAGTTGTAGCCAACCCTTTACTTGGATTGCCAATATTTGGTCTCATTATGTGGGCAGTATATTCGTTTTCGATTAATGGTGTAGGTGGATATTTATCCGAATGGTTTAACGAAACAGTCTTTGGAGAGATTCTTCCCAATAACTTGAACGGATTTTTTGAAAGTCTTGGTGTTAATCCATTATTGCAGGCCTTAATTGTTGATGGAGCTGTTGGTGGGGTTGGAGCAGTTGTTGGATTTCTCCCACTAATTATGATTTTATTCTTTTGCTTAGCATTATTAGAAGATAGTGGATACATGGCAAGAGTTGCCGTGGTTATGGATCGATATTTTAAAAAAATAGGATTATCTGGTAAGTCAATTATTCCAATGATTGTCGGTTCGGGTTGCTCAATTCCGGGAGTTATGGCAACACGTACAATTGAAGATGAAAATGAACGACGAATGACAACAATGCTGACGCCCTTTGTACCTTGTGGTGCAAAGCTACCGATTATTGCTTTGTTTTCAGTTGTTTTCTTTCCGGGAGCAGCATGGGTATTGCCAGTTGTGTATTTATTAGCAGGTCTTATGATTATCATTGGTGGGTTGCTTTTACAGCGAATTTTTAAATGGAAGAACACATCAAGCTTTATTATTGAATTACCGGAATATAAACTTCCAAGTTTAAAACACGCACTTAGACAAATGTTTAAGCAGGCAAAAGCATTTATTATTAAAGCATCAACAATTATCTTGGTTATGAATACACTAGTATGGTTTATGCAAACATATGGTTGGAGACTTCAAGTCGTTGAAAATCAGTCAAATAGCATTTTAGCTTCAGTAGGCGGTCTTATTGCACCCTTGTTAATTCCACTTGGTTTCTTTGGTTGGCAAATGGCTGCAGCTACATTGAGTGGATTTATTGCAAAAGAGAATGTTGTAGCAACGTTTGCTATTATATTGGCCGTAGCTTCAGAAGAGGCACTTCATGTAGCCGGTGGTCCTTTGAGTGAGTTTTTCACTCCGGTAACGGGTTTTGCATTCTTGGCATTTAATCTTTTTACTCCTCCATGCTTTGCTGCAATCGGTGCGATGAATGCAGAGTTTAAAGATAAAAAGTGGTTAGCCAAAGCGATTGCCTTCCAGTTAAGTGTAGGATATATGGTTGCTATGATGATTACACAAGTAGGAACAATCATTGTGTATGGTGAATTAGCGGCTGGATTTGTTCCGGCAGTATTTATTACCCTCATAATGATAGGGGTTACAAGATATTTGATTAAACGAACAAAGCAAAGTGTTAAGGAAATAAAACCTTTAGCAGAATAGGAAGTGATACAATGTTACCAACATTGATTATAGGTGCAATATTTTTTGGAATTGTTATTTTTGCCGGAGTTAAATCGTATAAGAGTATGAAAAATAATTCGTGTCCGGGTTGTTCCGGTGGATGTAGTGTACAAGAACGCAAAAGTTGTGGACATTAGTTAACAAGGTTTAGCAGCCTCATTATATTAAAGAGTCGTTTCAGAAAATGAAATGGCTCTTTTTTCTCTTTGTTTTCTTGACATGGAGTTAACTCTATATAGTACAATGTAGTAGGAGGGTATATAACTTGTTGCTGCTATCTTAAGTTATATACAAATTAAGATTTATAGTCACAATGAATTACGATCTGAAAAGAAAGGATGGGTTTAATGGAATATGTAAAATTTGGTAACACAGGTATGGATGTTTCAAAGCTTTGTTTAGGATGTATGAGTTTTGGTGATGCATCAAAAGGAATTCACAAATGGGTATTAGACGAAGATGACACAAATCAAATGATTAAATTAGCATTGGATCAAGGGATTAACTTTTTTGATACAGCTAATGTATATTCTGAGGGAACAAGCGAAGAATATGTGGGGAAAGCTTTAAAAAAATATGCGAATAGGGATGAAATTGTCCTTGCTACAAAAGTATGGGGAGAAATGCACATAGGGCCTAATGGTAAAGGCTTATCAAGAAAAGCAATCTTCAGTGAGATTGATAAGAGTTTAAAGCGATTAGGAACAGAATATGTTGATTTATACATTATTCATCGTTGGGATTATGATACACCGATTGAAGAAACAATGGAAGCCTTACATGATATTGTCAAAGCAGGAAAAGCTAGATATATCGGAGCTTCGGCTATGTATGCATGGCAATTTCAAAAGGCATTGCATGTTGCAGAGCAACAAAATTTGACTCGATTTGTTTCCATGCAAAATCATCTGAATTTAATTTATAGAGAAGAAGAACGAGAAATGCTTCCTTTATGTAAAGATGAAAAGATAGCGGTGACACCATATAGTCCGCTAGCAGGCGGAAAATTAACACGCGCTTTATCCGAAACGACATATAGAAATGATACGGATAAGATTTTGGAAATGAAATATGGTCATGCAGAAGAACAAGATCGTGTTATTATTGAACGCGTTGCCGAGTTGGCTGAAAAGTATGATGTAAATCGGGCGCAATTGGCCTTGGCATGGGTATTAAACAAAGATGAAGTGACATCACCCATTATAGGTTCAACTAAAAATGAACATATTACAGATGCTATAAAAGCGTTAGAGATTCAACTCACCCAAGCAGATGTGAGCTATCTTGAAGAAGTTTATATACCGCATCGAGTGATTGGCGCACAATAGTGTTAAAAGAGTTACTTTGGTAACATGTTTTCAAGTCGAAATCCTGTATAATAAGTTATGAAGTGAGAAAAACACATCATGAAAGTGAGGATTTAGAATGTTAGAAACAGTATATACCTATAGTACGACCGACGATCAAGCGGTTGAGAAATTAATTATGGATGATAATGTGAATTATATTCATATGGTATTTAACAATGGAGAAGGTCTACCAGAGCATTATTCCAATTCAAATGTGTATATGAATGTTATTCGGGGCAAGTTGTCATTAACGTTAGATGATCAAGAGATACATGAGTATACAAAGGGAACATTACTTCAGATTCCCTATAATGTAAAAATGCATGTTAGAAATACTAACGATGAGACATTAGAGCTGATCGTAGTAAAAGCACCCGCTCCACAAAATTATAAAGCGTAAGGATTATAGTTTACGATGATATGATAAAAAATAAGCGATACTCCAAGTATGTGAGAGTATCGCTTATTTTTGTATTTAATGCGTTTACATTTTTTCGGGAACAATGATACCAAGTAAATCAAGGCATGTTGTTTGTACATCAAGTGTTAAACTAAGTAATGAGAACCAGGATTTCTTTTGTTCAATATTGGGCTCATTAATAATATGATGTTGATGATAAAAACTACTGACCATAGTTGCTAGATCATAAACATATTCAGCGATAACATTTGGTGAGCGATCTCTTGCCGCAATAGTAAGAATGCTTTCTAACTGATCAAGTTTTAACATGAGATTACGTTCGACGTCGCTTGTGGGTGCTAGTAATTCACCTTTTTCGAAATCAGCAGCTTCTAGTTTGCGAATGATATTCTTAATTCTTACCGTTGAGTAGAGAATGTATGGACCTGTTTTTCCTTCAAAAGAAGAAAACTTGTCTAAGTCAAAGACATAATCTTTCATACGATAATTGGATAAATCGGCATATTTTAGGGTGGCTAATCCTACGATGTGTGAAATGCTGTCGATATCATCAGAAGAGGTATCAATTCCCTTATCTTCAATGTTTTTTACGATTTTTTCTTTGGCATTATTTTCGACCATTTCAATAAGATCGGATAAGCGTAATACACCTCCAGCTCGTGTTTTGAATGGTTTTCCGTCTTTACCATTCATGGTACCGAACCCGATATGTTCTAGAGATACATCTGGCGAGACAATACCGTTATCGTTAGCACAACGGAAGACTTGAGTAAAGTGAGTCGCTTGACGTGAATCAACGACATAGAGAATATGCGTCGGATTAAAGTCTTTGACACGTTGATAAATTGTAGCTAAATCCGTGGTACCGTAAATAACAGATCCGTCTGATTTGAATAAAATAATGGGGGGAATGTCTTTTTTATCCTCGGGACGTGTGACATCGACAACTAATGCACCATCACTTTCGCGTAATACATTCTTTTCCTTTAGAACAGCGATAGCGTCATCAATATATTCTTGACTATTACTTTCACCGTACCATAAATCAAAATCTACATTTAATCGCTCATAGTTTTTCTTGATATCTGCAATCGAAACATTAACAATATGCTTCCAAAGAGCAATATATCCGGGATGACCTTTTTGCAATTTGTAAGTTGCCTCTTTCGCTGCATTATACATGTCCTCATTTTCTTTGCATAATGCGCTGACGCGTGGATAGATATCTTCAAGGTTTTCTAATGTAAAGGGTGCTTGACTAGGATAGTCACCGGTGTGGTTTGGGTCAAAATAAGGGAGATTAGGTTGAGTACGTTCAATTTCTGAGATAATCATACCCATTTGAAGGCCCCAATCACCGAGGTGAATATCTCCGATAACATTATGTCCGAGGTACTTTAATAATCGCTTTAGAGATTCTCCGATAATAGCGGTACGCAAATGACCGACATGTAATGGTTTGGCAATGTTAGGGCCACCATAATCGATAACAATGGTATCTGGATGATCGGTAAGGGAAATACCAAAGCGTTCATCATTCATGATAGTTATTGTGTTTTGGCCAATATAGTCATTGGTTAAAATAATATTGATAAATCCTGGTCTTACAGTGACAGCTTCTTCAATGATTGTGCCGTATTCATCATACGTTTTTAATATGTCAATGACTTCGTCACTAATCATAAAGGGTGCTTTTTTGTATTCTTTTGCAGCAGGCATGGCGCCATTACATTGGAATTGACAAAGGTCCGGACGGGCTGATACAACAACTTCCCCATAAGAAGGACTGTATCCAGCATCGCCAAAAGCACGAGATAATAGTTCGGTTAATTTTGAGGTTAACATTTAATCGACTCCTTTTTCTTCAATACATTCTGTTTATTATAATATAAATGAGGTCAGATTACAATTGCATCAATTGAAATAAAGAAAAAAGTAATATATAATGGAAGAAATACAATAAAAGATAAGGGGCGATGAGATGATGAAAAATATAAAAGTACGTATTATGGTTGTCGATGATTCAATGTTGATGCGCAATAAATTAATTAAGGTACTTGAAGGATTGCGCTATGAAGTTGTTGAAACTGCAGGCGATGGCGTCGAGGCGGTAGAGAAGTTTAGGGAATGTCTGCCGGACATTGTTACAATGGATATTTCAATGCCGAATATGAATGGAATTAAAGCGGTAGAAGAGATTATCAAAGAGTTTCCAAAAGCTAAAATTATAATGCTTTCGGCCATTAATCAAAAAGCTTTAGTGGTTGAAGCTATTGAAAAAGGAGCTAAACATTATATTGTAAAGCCATTTTCTGAAGAAAAGATTCGTTCAGTCATTGATCAAGTTATGTGGGAGATGTAATATGAAAGTGTTACCATTAAAAATTGTTACAACTATTTTACTGAGCATTGCAGTGTTTCTTGTAGGAATTGAATTATTATTGGTCTATAAAGTTCCCAATATTACAACAGATTTCCAAGGTACATTGCGAAATATAATGTATGTTAGATATTACTTAAAAAGTTTTGTTTTTTTTGCATCTATTGTATTGGCTTTTGGTTTTATTCTGTTTTCACATATGATTATAAAGCCGGAGAGTATAGAAAAAGCGAAAGCCTATGGGGCGATTGCTGTTTCATTTTTATTTTTTTCAGTATATAGTACATCATTAATTGATGAGTTCTTATGGTATCCTCTATTCACACCGAATCCTTTACTATTAGAAAGTGCATATTTATTTGCAATCATTTTATTAGTTGTAGCTATGTTTTATAAAACAAAGCAAATAGATTATCTTACAATTGTTTTTTTTCAGTTAGGAATTATAACAACATATATAATATTGAGAATAATTTACTTTGATGACATGAGGATTATAGTTCTTATAGAACTACTCATGGTGGTTGTTGCTTTTTTGGGTATGTATTACATTCATTCATCAAAAGAAAACGTGACAATAGACCCAATAGATATTCACTCGTATAAAAGAATTTTTATGATTATTGGTATTGGGAAAATCATCGAATTAATAAGTGTTACCTATGTTGACATACCTCAAAGTTTGTTGGATATGTTGATTAAAGGCGTGCCATTAATTGTTGCATTGAGTATGATGTTTGAACGTGTTTTTGAAGAAATGCTTGTCATTCGTTTGCGCTATGAGAAAGAACGTGGAGCACTTGAAACAAAAAATACAAATATATATGAGTATGTATCAGAAGGAGTGTTTTCTGTATCGAATAATTACCTTGTTAATGATACATATACAAAAGCATGTTACTCGATTTTTGGAACAGATATCTCGAACCTACCCATGTCAGAATTGATTTATGATGAAGATACATCTTCGGAGCTTGTTCAACGGATCTTAGAAAATATTTTTACGAGTAAGATGTTATGGGAGGTAGGAAGTGAACTCTTGCCTCAACAAATTATTGTCGATGACCGGTATTTTCAGGTTCAGTATCAAAAAATGTTGTATCAAGGCCAAGATAGAATTAATGAGATTATTGTAAAGTTACATGATATTTCAGATACTATTTTGTTAGAGTCTCAGCTAATTTTTGAGCGAGATAAGTTGGCATTGTCGATGACATCGATGATGAACCGAGAAGAATTAGTTACCTTAGTCAGTGAATTTATGGAGTATATGAATAGTGTTAACATTAAGGCAATTGACGTTGAAGAGATATTAACAATCATCCATACATTTAAAGGTAATTTTGGTGTCTTTAATTTTATACATATTGTATCAAGTCTACATCGTTTTGAGTCAAAAGTAATTAATAATTCCAGAATAATCCAAGACGATATTGAAGAAGTCCTTCGGGACTTATATACAGATTTAGAAATTATCACAGAAGTGACAGGAAGTTCTTTCTTTGAAGATAAAGTTTATCTTCAAGCGAATATTAATAATTTGGAAAGTGTATATAACGAAGTGAAAAAATATTTTTATGATACAGAAGCTTCCTTGATTATTTATATTATTCAAAAGATTTTCAATAAATCTGTGCGTGATATTTTGTTGTTCTATGGACGGGAATCAAGAAAGAAAGCCATGGAAAGTGGCAAAAAGATAAAGACCATACAGGTCACCGGAGATGACGTATTTATTGATTATAATCATTATAAGTTTGTTTTAAGAGCTCTTGTTCATGTATTCAACAATTGTATTGACCATGGAATTGAAGAGGAAGAAGAGCGGATGTTAATTGGCAAACCAAGATATGGCGAAATACAATGTCAAGTACATGATTATGGAAATTTTTTTGAAGTAAGTATTAAAGATGATGGTAGAGGAATTGACACAGTAAAAGTGAGGGACCGGTTATTAAATGCAAAAAACATTTCAATTGATGAAGTTGAATCGATGACGGAGGATGAACTTATTGATCATATATTTGATCAAGAAGTTTCGACAATGGAAGATATATCTGTGACTAGCGGTCGAGGCGTTGGCTTGGCTTCAGTAAAAGTGGAAGTAGAAAAAATGGGTGGAGAAATACGTGTGATTTCTTTTATGGATTTTGGAACGGAAGTTAAGGTGATGTTGCCGAAAGAAAGTGAAGCACTGATTAGTTATTTTTCGTTTCCGCTGCTTATGGATTTGTATGTAGAAGCTTTTAAGATATATTTTAAGTCTAATAATATAATTACATTACCGGTCAATATAGTAGGGCTTGAATCGATTGAGTACATCTATGAATATAGTGTTCGAATACCATTTAAAGGACCGGAAGAAGGGTATTTCATTATGTCGTGTAATAGAGAGACTGTTTGGCAGATGGCCAAATATTTTACAGAAGACAAGTACTTAACAGAGGAAACGTTTGAAGAAATTAAGTATGAAGTTTTAAAGGAATCATGTAATATTATAGCGGGAAATTCCACATCAATATTTGATTTGAATCAAAAATATATAGATATTGATAGCCCTGAATTAATAGAATTCGAGGTTTTTGATGTAAGAGAAATCTTCTATAAGTGGCATATGCATTATGAAAATTATGATGTGATATTAGGATTAATCGTTGAATAGAAAAAGCGCTTGTGCCGGTAAATACTTTTGCCGGCACAAGCGCTTTTTATTTGGATTATTCTTAATTGTTATTTGGATTTTCATTATTAGGTAACTGAGGATCAAATGCTGAGTTTGGATCATTTGGATCAAAGGTACCTGAAGCATCTTGATGACCTTCAGTTGCATCATTTTGATGAATAGTATTTGGGCCATGTAGATTACAATATTCGCCAATCATTGAATAAGGAATTTCATATTTATAATCAGCGATTGAATTTAATACACCGGGTGATAACTCTTCGACATTGAGCGGGTCCACGCGTTGTATCATGATACGACGTTCAACGAGTTCTTCTGGACAATATTCAGTTGCAAATAATCCTGAAGAGGTATCAATAAATACTTCTTTATGTACGTCGCACGTCTCGGTTGGAACAGTTCCGGGAGCGAAATATTCATAACGTGCAGTGCTTCCTCTTGGATCATCGGTACATAGGCCTTGAACAGCCAATTTACCAGATTCTTTACAGATTAATGCGGATGTAATACTTGCCGGTTTATTAAAATCTTTATACGGTAAGCCCTCGTGAGCGACTTCCATTACGTCTCGCCACATGTATTTATGGTAGTTCCTTATATAGGCCATTTGCTGTGGGTCGTCATATCCCATCCAAAGTGCACCGGCGTAGTAAGGCGTATAGCCGGCGAACCATAAGTCTTTCGTTGCAGATGTGGTTCCGGTTTTACCGGCAGTAGGTAGATTGATATTTCGAAGTCTTGATGCAGTACCCGTTCCGTAATCGATAACATCAACCATAGCATCAGTAAGTAAAAAAGCAGTTGTATCTTTCATGACTGTACGTGTTATTGGTTCTTTATCAATTAAAATATTACCGTCATGGTCTAATACGCGTGTGTAGAAGATGGGTTCTACATAAACACCGTCATTTGCAATGGCTCCATAGGCAGCAGTTAATTCTAATGGAGTGACACCATCGGTTAGACCACCTAATGGAAGGGTCAATGTTTTATCGGTAAAAGTTTGACCGTTACGAGTTAGTGATTCGTGTAATGTAGTAAAGCCCAAATCAAGTAAATAGTCAAAGGCTAAATCAACACCGATATCAAATGTTGTCTTGACAGCGAGAATGTTCATGGAGTCCACAATACCTTCTCGGACGGTAGATAATCCTCGATAGCCACTATACCAGTTGCCCGGGCTATAACTGCTTCCATTAGGCATAGATATTTTAAATGGTGCATCATCAATGGAAGTAGCAAGACTATATTTTCCGGTGTCTATCGCCGGTAAGTATGCAGCCACAACTTTAAAGGTTGAACCGGGTTGTCGCTTTGCTTGTGTAGCGCGATTGAACGTTTGATTTCCTATTTTTATACCACGTCCTCCGGAAAGGGCTTTGACGTGACCGTTATGAAAGTCCAGTAAAACCATTGCGGCTTGAGGCTGAGGTATGAATAAAGGGTTCTCTTTGGCATATCCATCATCGAAGTCGGATTGAGTAAGTCCATATTCGTCCCAGACAGTTTGTATATAAGCTTCGGCTTCCTCGCGATTAGCGAATTGTTCTTCATGATAGAAGTGTTCTGCTTCTTCCTCTTTTAGAATGGACAAACTGTATAATAGTTTCATACCATAATCTTCATATTCCGGTGGGTAATTTTCTTCATTATTAAAAACGTTGTCCATACCTTCTTGGATTTTACCATCTTGAGTAATGTAAATGCTCAACCCACCGCGATAAACTAAGTTGTAAGCTTGTGCTTCAGAATAACCTTTTTGAATCGTTAAATCATCAACGAGGCGGTTGATTGCTTCATCAACAAAATATGAATAGCTTGAAGCGTTTTCAGCCCGGATTTGTGAATTGATCTGAATTTGACTGTACACATCGGTATTGTAAGCTTCATCGTATTCTGCTTGTGTAATATATTCTTGTTCCAATAATTTTTCAAGAATTCGCACTGCGCGTTCACGGTTGTTTTCCGGTTTCGAGACAGGGTCATACTTTGTTGGATTGTTGGTGATTGATGCTAAAATAGCGGATTCAGCAATCGAAATATCCCAAACATCTTTGTTGAAGTAGAGTTGAGAAGGCGTCTGAACACCGTTTGTTCCGCGTCCGCTTGCTACGGTATTCATGTATAGTTCAAGAATATCTTCTTTTGAGAGATGCTTTTCTAATTCAACGGCAAGATACATTTCTTGAAGTTTTCGTTCGATGGTAACCTCTGTTGTTAAAACGTTATTTTTAATAATCTGTTGTGTTATGGTACTGGCGCCTTCGGAAAAACTTCGTGATTTGATGTTAGTGAAAATTGCTCGCATAAATCCTTGTAAGTCGACTCCGTTATGTCGCCAAAAACGTTCATCTTCAATGGCAATAAAAGCTTCCCCTAAGTAAGAAGGAATCTGGTCATATTCAACATAGATTCGATTAGCATCTGCACCATGAAGTTGCTGAACCTCATTGCCTTGTAAATCATATATTATTGTTGTGTAGCCTTCAGGTTGAATTTTATCTAATAAATGATCTATACTTGGTGATGCATCAATAATCGCTTTAAATGTGCCGAGCCCTGCAGAAAAGGCTATAATACCTGCAACTAATATAAAAAATACCAAAAGCTTGAAAAAAGTTGAACTGACTAAGTTCTTAATCTTGCTGGATTTAGAATTAATCTGTTTGATTTTCTTATTCCGAGCATATTTCCCAAAATTCATAATGTGAATCCTCCTTTTAATCTTCATCATTATATCAAATTTATGACCAATAAGAAAGAAATTTAATAAGCTTAATCAAAAATTAATAATTTGTTTCCTTCAGATATTGCATTTTTCTCAAATTTCTTGTATACTTAAATAGTGTTATTAATTAGTACTACTAACTTTTGAATAGATTAAATTTATTGAGGTGAATTATGAATTTTACAAAAATGCACGGCTGCGGAAATGATTATATCTATATAAATGGATTTTCAGAAGAGGTTGATGATCCTAAAGATTTAGCGATTCAAATGAGTGATCGTCACTTTGGTATTGGTGGAGATGGTATTGTATTAATACTTCCTTCAGAAATAGCAGATTTTAGAATGCGTATGTTTAATGCAGATGGATCAGAGGCAGAAATGTGTGGTAATGCAATTCGCTGTGTTGGCAAATATGTATATGATAAAAATATGACCGGAAAAGAAGTTATTACGGTTGAAACACTTGCAGGAATAAAAACATTAGAACTGTTTATTGAAAGTCAAGTTGTAAAAACGGTTCGAGTTGATATGGGGGAACCTATATTAGAAGCAGAAAAGATTCCGGTGATTGCAGAAAAATCTCCGGTGATGGATTTATTAATGACAGCAGAGGATAAACAGTTTATAATGACATGTGTATCCATGGGGAATCCCCATGCAATTACATATATAAATGAAACAGATGGTTTTGCCGTTGAAAAATATGGTAAAATATTAGAAGTGGATTCGCAGTTCCCTAAAAAAGCGAATATTGAATTTGTTCAAGTTATTAATAAGAATGAAATCAATATGCGTGTTTGGGAGCGAGGTAGCGGAGAAACCTTGGCATGCGGAACCGGCGCGTGTGCAACACTAGTAGCATGTGTTCTAAATGGAAAGACAGACAGACGGGCTACAGTGCATTTACTCGGAGGCGATTTAGACATCGAGTGGAATGAAGAAACGAATCATGTGTTTCTAACAGGTCCGGCGGAATTTGTTTTTAAAGGCGTATGGTTTAAATAGGAGGAAATTATGGCAGAAAGTTATATTCAAAATTTAATTGCAGAACGAATAGGTGGTAAACAATTTGGAAAAAGCACGGTGATTTATAAGTTTGAAAAGATTAAACGTGCGAAAGGCGAAGCAATGAAAGCCCACCCTGAACTTGAACTTATTGATATGGGCGTTGGTGAACCGGATGCAAAAGCAGATCAAGGTGTCATAGATACTTTGGCATATGAAGCAAATCAGTGGGAAAATCGGAATTATGCAGATAACGGAATTCAAGAATTCAAAGAAGCTGTCGTCAGATATATGGATCGTATTTATGGTGTGACAGGACTTGACCCTGAAACAGAGGTCAACCATTCCATTGGTTCAAAACCTGCTCTTGCCATGATGGCTCAGGCATTTATTAATCCGGGAGATGTTACATTAATGACAGTACCGGGGTATCCAATTATGGGGACGATGACAAAATGGCTCGGTGGCGATGTGTATAATATGCCCCTTCTTGAAGAGAATAAATTTCTTCCGGATTTTGAAGAGATCCCCAAGGATGTTGTTAAAAAAGCTAAGTTGCTTTACTTGAACTATCCGAATAATCCAACCGGAGCGGTGGCGACAAAAGCATTTTTTAAGCGAGCAATAAAATTTGCAAAAGACAATGATCTAATTATTGTACATGATGCTGCATATGCTGGGTTAACCTTCGATGGAAACCAACCATTAAGTTTTTTGAGCCTTCCAGGTGCAAAAAAAGTCGGCGTTGAAATTCATTCCCTGTCAAAAGCATATAATATGACGGGATGGAGAATGGCCTACGTTGTGGGTAATAAAAAAGTCGTTGCAGCGTTTGCATCTGTAAAAGATAATAATGATTCGGGACAGTTCAAGGCAATACAAAAGGCAGCAGTCTATGCGTTAGATCATCCTGAAATCACGGAAGAGACGGCAGCAAAATATTCCAGACGACATGATTTGCTCGTCGAAGTTTTGTCAAATCTTGGCTTTAAGGTTAAAAAGCCAAAAGGCTCATTTTATCTTTATGTAGCTATACCAAAAGGCGTAAAAGGTGGAACGAAGTTTAAAACAGCGGAAGACTTTTCTCAGTATTTGATTAAAGAAAAGTTGATATCAACAGTTCCATGGGACGATGCAGGTGCTTATGTAAGATTTTCAGTAACCTTCTTGTCGGTTAACGAACATGAAGAACGCCTTGTTATGGATGAGATTTATCGTCGTCTATCGGATGTCGAATTTATATTTTAAATGAAGCAATGCTAAAGGAGGAGAATAATGAGTGCTAAGATGTATTCTAATGAAGAAATTCGTCGAATTGTATTTGATGAAGATGTGAAGTTTATTCGATTACAATTTGTGGATATCTTCGGAACTCTAAAAAATGTTGCTATTACTGTTGAACAACTTGAAAGAGCCCTAGCAGGTGAAATTATGTTTGACGGTTCATCAATTGAAGGACTATACCGTGTTGAAGAAGCGGATATGTATCTTCGCCCGGACTTATCCACCTTTCAAATCTTTCCATGGAGACCTCATCAAGGAAAAGTGGCGAGACTCATCTGTGATATTGTTAAAGCAGACGGACAACCTTTTACGGGTGACCCCAGATATGTACTGAAAAAGACGGTTGAAAGAGCGGAAGCGATGGGATACCGTGTAAAAGTAGGGCCGGAATTTGAATTTTTCTTATTCCATACGGATGAAAATGGGGATCCGACAACAACGACGCATGATAAGGCAGGATACTTTGATTTAGGGCCAATAGACTTAGGCGAAAATGTTCGAAGAGATATTGTCCTTACCTTACAAGATATGGATTTTAAAATAGCTGCGTCCCATCATGAGGTTGCTCCCGGTCAACATGAAATTGATTTTGAAATGGGTGATTTGCTCGAAACGGTCGATAATATCGTGACGTTCAAATTGGTCGTGAAAGTTGTCGCACAAAAGCACGGTCTTCATGCAACGTTTATGCCTAAACCGTTACATAATATAAATGGTTCAGGAATGCATACGCTTATGACATTAGAGCATAAGAATTCTGGTGAAAATGTTTTTTACGATTCTAAGGAAACGTATAATTTGTCTAAAGACGGTCATGCATTTATTGGAGGCCTCCTTAAGCATGCAAAAGGCATCACTGCAGTGACAAATCCGACAATCAACTCTTACAAACGATTGGTTACAGGTTTTGAAGCGCCTATACGAATTGGATGGTCGAGGTCCAATAATAGTCCATTGGTTCGCATTCCGGCAGCACGTGGGAATAGAACGTCCATTGAATATCGAAGCCCGGATCCATCGTGTAATCCCTATCTTGCGATTGCAGCCATGGTTGAAGCCGGTTTAGAAGGCATACGAAATAATCTGAAGTCTGATGAACCTATGTCGGCTCAAGACTTGTCAGAAGCTGTTCACCCCTTTGATTTTGAGAACACCTTGCCAAAAACGCTGAAAGATGCAGTTGTTGAAATGGATAAGGACGCCCTAGTTAAAAATGTTTTGGGTGATGTTTATGAAAACTATAAACGTGCAAAGATTAATGAATGGACAGATTATATATCTATTGTTCATGATTGGGAAGTTGAACGTTATATATCAAGATACTAGTCGTATTCATCAAGTTTCTTCATAAGTAGGTGAGATATATGGGGATAAGAGTCATGATTGGCTCAAGTAACAATAAAATAATAACGCAGCTGACCCAATTTTTACAAGAAAATGGTATGCAAGTTGTTGGGGAAACAACAGATGCTTATGATCTATTGCGAAAGATTCATACGGTTTATCCGGATATTGCTATTATCGATGACCGAATGAAGGGGATGAAAGGTTACGAAATTTCTGAGACGATTTTGGCAGAAAAAGTGTGTCCGGTTGTCGCTCTTATTCATGCAACAGATGTTGAACACTATGTTAATTTGAATCAGGAGCCAATTTTTACGAGTATTGTAAAACCCTGTGGACGAGAAGTTTTGATGAATACAATTTCTCTACTTGCAAAAACATCAAAAAGCATTCTTTCTTTAGAACAAGAAGTTGTACAAATTAAAGAAAAAAAGAACCAGCAAGAAGTTATTGATGAAGCAAAAAAATATTTAATGAAGTATCTAGATTTAACCGAAGAAGAAGCACACCGAAAGATTCAGAAAAAAAGCATGGACAAAGGATTATCGAAAGTTAAAGTGGCAGAGATAATTATCAGAATATACAAGGAATAAACGAAAAATGACAGATAAATAATTTTTTAAATTTTGAACTTGCATTAAGAGACGTTGTATGTTATTATATTTACTAGTAAGAGGGCGAATTGCCCAAGTCATATTTGTGTTTTGTTTTGGAACAATGGCGTTCTCAAGGCTTTCTTGAGCACGCCTTTTTTGTTATAGTTTATGAATGTGGAATCGCAAGGAGGATATTATGAATGTAACTGAAATTTTTGGAAAAAATGTATTTAATGATGTAGTAATGAGAGAACGTCTTCCAAAAGATACGTATAAGGCGTTAAAAAGAACGATGGATTTAGGTGAGCGTTTAACAGAAGACGTAGCAGATGTTGTTGCAAACGCGATGAAAGATTGGGCAATCGAAAAGGGTGCAACACATTACACGCATTGGTTTCAGCCAATGACTGGAAAGACTGCAGAAAAACATGATTCATTTATTGAGCCAACCGGAGATGGTTCAGTTATTATGGAATTTTCCGGAAAGCAATTGATTCAGGGAGAGCCTGATGCATCGTCCTTTCCAAACGGTGGTTTACGGGCAACTTTTGAAGCAAGAGGGTATACTGCTTGGGACGCAACATCACCAGCCTTTCTAAAAGATGATACCTTGTGTATTCCAACAGCATTTTGTTCATATAGTGGGGAAGCGCTTGATAAGAAGACACCTTTATTACGATCAATGGAAGCTATTGATAAACAAGCACTTAGAATATTGCGTTTGTTTGGAGATAAAGAAACTAAGAAGGTCATGACAACGCTCGGACCGGAACAAGAATATTTTTTGATTGACAAACGTCTATATCAGCAACGTAAAGATTTGATTTTTACAGGTAGAACACTATTTGGTGCAATGCCACCAAAGGGTCAAGAATTAGATGATCACTATTTTGGTAGTATCAAAGAACGTATTTCTGCATTTATGAAGGAAATCGATGTTGAATTATGGAAGTTAGGGATTACTTCAAAAACAAAACATAATGAAGTGGCTCCGGCTCAACATGAGATGGCTCCGATTTTTACAACAGCAAATATTGCAACCGACCATAATCAGTTAGTTATGGATACAATAACAAAAGTGGCACAACATCATGAATTGGCATGTTTGTTACATGAAAAACCATTTGCAGGAGTAAACGGTTCAGGTAAACATAATAACTGGTCCATTAGTACTCCGACTGCAAACTTATTATCACCTGGAAAAACACCGCATTCAAATGCTCAATTTTTAACTTTCCTAGTAGCTATTATAGCAGCTGTTGATGAATATGCACCCTTATTAAGACTTTCTGCAGCTAATGCAGGAAATGAACATCGATTAGGCGCAAATGAAGCACCTCCTGCGATTATTTCTATATTCTTAGGTGAACAATTAACAGATATTATTGAACAAATCAAAGCCGGTGCATTAACATCGAGTAAAGAAGCGGAAACAATGAAGTTAGGTGTGACCACATTACCTGATTTTCCAAAGGATGTTACGGATCGTAATAGAACATCACCTTTTGCTTTTACGGGCAATCGTTTTGAGTTTAGAATGGTAGGTTCAAATCAATCAATTTCAGGCCCAAGTATTGTTTTAAATACAATTTTAGCGGAAGTATTATCTCGTATTGCAGACCGATTAGAGGGTGTAGATGAATTTGAACTTGAGTTAAGTCATATACTCGAAGAACTTGTTAAAGATCATTATGATGTCATCTTTAACGGTGATGGTTATTCAGAAGATTGGGTAGAAGAAGCAGAGCGTCGTGGTCTTCCAAATATTAAAACAACACCGGAAGCTATTAGTGTCTTTAATCGACCGGAGTATGTTGAAATGTTCGATAAACATTGTGTATTTAGTCAACAAGAAGTGACTGCTCGACAAGAAATTATGTTTGAAGAATATTCAAAGAATATAAATATCGAAGCATTAACAATGGTTGAGATTGCAAAACGTGAGATTTTACCGGCAGTTATGGAATACATGGGTGCCTTATCAAATACGATTCTATCTGTAAAGTCGGCAGTACCTAGTGCGGATGTATCTGTTCAAGCAGCATTGGTTGAGAGAATGTCAAAGTTAGTCAAAGAAGCAAATGATAAAGTCGATGAACTTGATGCTATGGTAAATCGTGTTCATCACGAAATCGAAGATTTCGAAAAACAAGCATATGCATATAAGTTTGAAGTTTTCCCGGCAATGGAAGCATTGCGCAAGCCATGTGATGAGTTAGAGACAATTGTTTCTGAAGAATTCTGGCCATTCCCAACATATTCAGATTTATTATTTAGAGTATAATATACCTATTAATAAAATAAGAAAAAGAAGGGGCTTACGCACTAATAAGTTAGTGCGTAGCCCTTTTTTTCTTGTAAAAACCCATTGAAAATTAGTTTCTCTCAGCCGGAATGAGTAAAACTGAGGCAGATGAGTGACGTGCAATGTTATGACTTAGACTTCCTAAATAAATTTCTCGGATAAAGCCTCTACCTTGGCTGCCCATGATGACTAAGGAAATATTTGAATCCTTGATTAATGTGAGTAATTCTGAAGCAGGAGACCCATAGAGAAGTTCTATATTTACTTCGATGTCATTTATGTCAAGAAGCTCTTGTTTCAGGTGTTCTAGGCGTTTCATATCGGTTTCATTGAACTCATCTAAATATTCTAATAAGTGAGGTTCAAATTTTGATTTGTCTTGTACGTGAACTAAGGTGACTTTTCTTGCGCCTTTTTTGACCATGTCTTTTATATAATGAAAGGCAGTAAACGCATTGTCAGAAAAATCGGTAGGAAATAAGATGTGTTCTGCTATTTCATAATCCGAAGTTTTATCTAAAGGTGGGGTGGCTTGATCGGAAACGCGAACCAATAAAACAGGTTTAGTTGCCTTATATATAACATCATGGGCCACACCGGCAAAGAACATTTCACCAATCATAGTGTGTTCAGAAGCTCCGGCAACAATGAGAGAACCATTTTCTTCTTCAGCAATTTTGTTGATTTCGTGTTTCATATCATCTGAGATTCTCCGTGTCTCAACGGCAAATCCTAACTCGGTTAAGAGAGCTTTTTGTTTATTTAAATTATCATCTAAAATATCTGTGACAAAAGAAGAAATGGTTGATTTTGCTTCGTTAGGATTGAGATATTGTACAAGTAGACACTCTTTGGTTCCAAATTTTTTGAATCCTTGTATCCGTTGAATAATGTCAAATTCACCTTTTGAAATCTCTGATGCAATAATCATTTTTTTAAACATGAATTTCACTCCTCTCCATACTTTTTGCTTTGAATGTGATTAAGAATCAAAGGTTTTTGCGTGTTCATAAATCTTTTTGACGTCATCATCAGAAATCAATCGATTTAAAATCAATGCAATAATGATAATACCGGGAATGTTTATGATAAGTCGTGTTATAGCAAATGCGGATCCAAGTGATGAAAGTTCAAATAAAAACATGGGAATTTTTGTTGTTGACCAGGCACCAATAAAAATGAGTATATTTTTAAACGAAACCCCCTTTTTCATAAATACTGCGGCTACAGGGAAAGCCCCGTAGAGTGGACCGGCTGCTGCGGAACCGATAAACATTGCTAGCAATACACCTTTTATACCGGAACCTTCTCCCATATATTTTATCATAGTTTCCTTAGGTACCCAAATGTCTAATAGTCCTAAAAGGATGAAAATTGGAGGAATGATTAAAATCATTTCTTTAAAGGAATAGGCAATGATATTGATTGCTTTGAATCCGAGCTTTTGATTGATTAAGGTCAAGATGATTAAGGCAAGAACAACAAGAATAAATCCGCGAAATTTAATGAAATTTTTTTTCATAATGTTGTCACCACCCAACCGATAATAAATGCAACTAAATATGAAAAAACCAAGGCAAGACCATTTCGCATATAGGTAATTTTCTTGCCGAAATATTTGATTTCAACAGGTAAAGTCACGACACCAACCATCATGAGAGTTGAAATAAAGGCCCCAATCTGCATGTATCCGGCACCGCCTTCTAATAACAAGGCGGCTGTCGGAAACGCAATAAAACCGGGAATCAGCGTGACTGAGCCAACAATTGATGCTAATACGACGCCGAGCCAACCTGAGTTAGAACCGATAATTTGAGAAATGACAGTAGGATTAATAATGGCAATTAAGATTCCAACAAGTGTAATAACAACTAAAAATTCCGGCAAAATATTTGCAAATGCTTTCCATGCTTTCTTTAGGGCTTGCTTTGTCTTTTTTTTATCTTTATAAAAAGAAATAAGCAAAAGCAAGAATGTAATAAGGTATAAACTTAAATTCATTGGATTCTCCTTTTTTCGTAACTAGGATTTTCAATAATATATATTTGTATATAAGGATGTATAAACATTACTCCTATGATTTTATTTTGTCAAGAATATTTAAGAGAATAGTGGCGTAAAGTTTCACAACACACATTGACAACTATCGATGTGTGTGTTAATATATCGATATTGATAGATGTGAAAGGAGCTGCTTATGGAAGATTTTAAACGAATAGAAGAAATATTCAAAGCCTTTTGTGATGAGAGTCGATTACGGATAATTAACTCGTTAAGAACAGGTGAAAAGTGTGCTTGTACGCTACTTGAAGAAGTTCCGGTTGCACAATCAACACTATCACATCATATGAAAATCTTATTAGATAGTGGAATTGTCAGCAGTCGAAAAGATGGCAAATGGACATATTATAGTTTGTCAGAATCCGGCTCTGAAACGGCTAAAAAACTATTAGATGATATGCTGGAAAAATCAAAAGATTATAGAACATATATTATGTGTACATAAAAGGGGGAGGGTGCCATGAGAATAATTGTTATTGGAGCCGTAGCGGCAGGAACATCTGCAGCTGCAAAAGCACGAAGAAATGATGATCAAGCAGATATCGTTATCTATGAAAGAGACCAAGATATATCCTATTCTGGCTGTGGCTTGCCTTATTATATCGGCGATGAGATTAAGGATATTGAAGACTTGACTCCAAGAGATACAGCATTTTTCAAGAAAAAGTATCAAATCGACGTAAAAACAAGACATGAAGTAGTAAACATTCAAACGGAATTCAAGACGATTACTGTGAAAGATTTAGAGACTGGATCTGAATTTGAGGATGCTTATGATCGATTAGTTATTGCAACAGGTGCTAAAGCCTTTGTACCGTTGATTGAAGGGATTGATAACAGTCACGTTTTTTCATTGAGAAACGTTCAGGATGCAATAGCGATTAAAAATTTTATCAAAACGAAACATCCTAAAAAAGCGATTATTGCAGGTACAGGTTTTATTGGGTTTGAAATGTTGGAAAATCTTGTTTCATATAATATAGATGTTCAAGTCGTTGAGTTAATGAATAAGATAACCCCGAATCTGGACTTTGATATGGCAAGGTATTTAGAAAACATTCTCACGGACAAAGGCGTAACTATTTTAAAAGGTGTAAAAATCAACGAAGTATTTAATGATCATGTTTTATTAAGTAACGGACAACAATTGGAATCAGATATGGTTATCATGGCAACAGGTGTACGACCCAATGTGGATTTAGCGGTTCAAGCAGGCGTTGAACTAGGTACTACAGGTGCAATAAAAGTAAATACAGATATGTCGACGAATATCGATGCTATATATGCTTGTGGTGATTGCATAGAAACCTTTTCTCAGATTACCGGGAAACCAGTGTATCGTCCATTAGGCTCCACTGCTAATAAAACAGGAAGAATTGCCGGAGATGCCATGACCGGAGGGGATTTAAGATATCGTGGAAATTTAAGCACAGGGATTTTTAAAGTTTTTGATTTGACGGTAGCAACAACAGGACTTTCCGAAGCAGAAGCGAAGAACGAAGGAATAGATGTTGTCATTAATCATAATATTAAACCGGATAAACCTTCATATTTTCATGGAGAAGAAATGATAATCAAAGGAATTGCGGATAGAGAAAGCGGACAACTGTTAGGTGTACAGATTCTTGGAACTCAAGGGGTTGATAAACGGATTGATGTTTTTGCAACACTAATAACCTATAAAGCAAAGGTGGAAGACCTATTCCATTTGGATTTAGCTTATGCGCCACCGTTTTCTACAACCAAAGATCCGGTACACTATACAGGAATGATTCTTGATAATGCCATGCACCGAGGTCGAGAATTAATAACATCCGATGAAGTACGACAAAGTGAAGACGAACTGCAAATTATTGATGCGAGAAGTAAAGATGATTATGGAAAGAAAGGTCATGTAGATGATGCTATCAACATTCCACATGCAAAGATACGAGAGCAGATGAAAACCCTTGACCCAAATAAGAAAACAGTAACTTATTGTAATAAAGGAGTTACAGGAAATGCGGCTCAAAACATATTAATTAATCATGGATTTAAAGATGTTCGTAATTTGTCAGGTGGACATAAATTTTATAAAGGAACAAAATAAAATAAGATTCATATGGAGGATCATAATGAAAACGATGAAAATATTTGAACCGGCAATGTGTTGCTCAACAGGTGTATGTGGACCAAGTGTTGACATGGACTTATTAAGAATAACAGCGGTTATGAATCAATTGAACAAAGAAAATCAACGAATCGAACGATTGAATTTAACGGATCATCCACTTGCCTTTGTAGAGAATGCAAAGGTGAGTCAATTGCTTAATGAAAAAGATGTAGAAATTCTTCCAATTACATTAGTCAATGATGAGATTATTCTTAGTGGTAGATATCCGTCAAATGAAGAAATCGAGAAACATCTTGAAGTTAAATTGGCAGAAGCTGTGAAAGAAGATATGACAGAAGAGTCATGTGGTTGTGGCGAAGGTTGTTGTTAATGAAAGGTGATTCAATGTATAAAAATTTTGATATTCAAAAAATAGATTTAACGAAATATTTGTTTTTTACGGGAAAAGGTGGCGTGGGTAAAACATCAACAGCCTGTGCGATTTCAGTGGCCTTAGCAGATCAAGGTAAGCGGGTCATGCTTGTTAGTACAGATCCTGCATCAAACTTACAAGATGTCTTTGATACGGAGCTTGACAATAAGGGGATTGTTATTGACCAAGTGCCTAACCTTACGGTTGCAAACTTTGAACCGGAGAAGGCGGCCAAAGAATATAAGGAGAGTGTTGTCGCTCCATTCCGTGGCAAACTTCCGGAATCGGTCATTGCAAATATGGAGGAGCAATTATCAGGGTCTTGTACTGTAGAGATTGCTGCTTTTAACGAATTCACACATTTTATTACCAATGAGGATATCTCAAAAAACTATGATCATATCATATTTGATACAGCACCGACAGGACATACATTAAGAATGCTTCAATTACCATCAGCGTGGACAGATTTTATTGATAATAACAAAACCGGCGCTTCTTGCTTAGGACAATTATCCGGTCTCGGCGACAAAAAAGAAATTTATAAAAAAGCAGTTGATGTATTGGCTGACGCCAAGCAGACAAGGTTAATGCTGATTACACGACCGGAAGAATCACCTATTCTTGAAGCAGCTAGAGCCTCAAAAGAATTAAAAGCCATCGGCATTCAAAATCAAATGCTAATCATTAATGGTGTTTTAGGTGAAGCAGATGATGTGTTATCAAAAGCTATTGTCGAAAAACAAACAAAAACGATGATGAATATTCCGGAAGAGATGATTCATCTAGATATTTTTATCATCGCATTAAAACCATTTAATATTATCGGACTTGAAGGATTACGCCATTTATTAGATGAGACTACCACTCATGAAAAACACGAAAAACCATTCATCAAGGATGTCAAACAACTCGATCATATTGTAGATGATATATACCGAAGTAGCAAAAAAGTTATTTTTACCATGGGAAAAGGTGGCGTCGGAAAAACAACAATGGCAGCGGCCATAGCAATGAAGTTGGCAGAAAAAGGTGAAAAAGTTCACTTGACAACAACAGATCCGGCGGCTCATATCAATATGGTTTTAGATGGAAATGAAAAGATTACAATAAGTCATATTGATGAAGAAGTCGAATTAGAAAAATATAAAAATGAAGTTTTTCATGAAGCTCAGAAAAGTATGTCGAAGGAAGACCTTGAATATATTATGGAAGACTTACGGTCACCATGTACTCAAGAAATTGCTGTGTTTAGAGCATTTGCAGAAGTGATTAATCGTTCAGATGATGAAATTGTTGTTGTGGATACAGCACCAACAGGACATACCTTGTTATTATTAGATTCAACACAAAGTTATCATAAAGAAATTGAGCGCTCAAAGGGAACAATACCGGAGTCGGTAAGAAAACTTTTGCCTAAGTTAAGAGATAAGAAACATACAGAAGTTATTATACTTACGCTAGCGGAAGCAACGCCTGTTCATGAAGCTAAACGACTTCAAGAAGATCTTAAGCGCGCAGGATTACACAGCAAATGGTGGTTAATTAATAATAGTTTGTATCAAGCAGAATCAGATAATCATATTTTATATGCAAAAGGGTGTCAAGAGGCAATGTGGATTAATGCCGTTCATCACTATGCGGATGGAAATGTCGGTTTAATTCCATATATCGGCGATACACTCAAAGGACGTCGATTAGCAACCCTTTGAGAATAATAAAAGAAAAGAGGATGATTTATGAGTAAACAAAAATTAGAAGGAATTAGTTTTTTTGAACGGTATTTAACACTATGGGTTGCACTTTGTATGGTTGTAGGTGTTCTTATCGGAAGATATTTGCCCATCATACCGGAATTTTTAGGCCAATTTGAATTTGCAAATGTGTCGATTCCAATCGCAATATTAATCTGGTTGATGATTTATCCAATGATGATGAAGGTTGACTTTAAGAGTGTTAAGAATGTTGGAAAAAGTCCTAAAGGGCTATATGTTACTTGGGTGGTGAATTGGTTAATTAAACCTTTTACTATGTTTGGTATAGCATACTTATTCTTTAACGTGATTTTTAGTGGGATTATCCCTAGTAATTTAGCGTCTGATTATTTAGCCGGAGCAGTACTTCTTGGAGCAGCTCCTTGTACAGCCATGGTTTTTGTTTGGAGTCATTTAACGAAAGGAAATGCAGCTTACACCGTTGTTCAAGTGGCGACGAATGATTTGATTATTCTCGTTGCATTTACACCGATTGTGGCTTTTTTACTTGGGGTAAGTGGGTTTACAGTTCCATGGGCAACATTAATACTTTCCGTTGTGCTTTTTGTTGTCATTCCTCTTACAGGAGGCGTTATTACTCGAAATACAATGATCAAGAATAAAGGTGAAGACTATTTTACGAAGACTTTTTTGCCAAAGTTTAATAATGTGACGATTGGTGGATTGCTCGTAACCCTTATTCTGATCTTTTCATTTCAAGGTCATGTCATCTTAGAAAATCCATTACATATTCTTCTTATAGCAATACCGCTAACAATCCAGACGGTCCTTATTTTTGGTATTGCCTATGGAGCCAGCCGTGCATTAAGATTATCTCATGATATTGCAGCACCGGCAGGAATGATTGGAGCCTCCAACTTTTTTGAATTAGCTGTCGCAGTAGCCATTGCTCTCTTTGGTGCAGATAGTCCGGTCGCATTAGCTACAATTGTTGGTGTACTTGTTGAAGTGCCTGTCATGTTAATGTTAGTGAAGTTTGCCAATAGTACAAGAGGATGGTTTCCCCAAAAAGCATAAGGAGGAGTGGTTTAATTGAAAATTGCAGTGATTAGTGATATCCATAGTAATCACTACGCCTTAAAAGCTGTTTTAAAGGAGATTGATCAAGAAGAGATTGATGCAATTGTTTGTACAGGTGATATCGTGGGATATCTCACAAATCCAAATGAAGTGATTGAAATGATAAGGCAGCGGCATATTTTAGCCATTCAAGGCAATCATGATCAATACATATCTACATTAGACACATTGAATGAAAATGAATTTGAAGCATTAGAAACAAGCCAAATTCAAGCGTCGGCTTCTGCAATTTATACAAACTATGTGTTAGATGATGCCAAGCGAAAATATTTGAAAAATTTACCCAAGAGAATTGAAATAACCATCAATCAGTTTAAAATTTTATTTGTGCATGGGAGTCCCAGAACTATTGATGAGTATATGCGTGAAGATTCTGAGAACTTAGAAGAAATATTGAATCTGGTTGATCATAATGTCGTTGTTTCCGGACATACGCATATACCTTTTTGGAAAGAAGTCGGCGGAAAACATGCTATAAATGCAGGGTCTGTTGGAAAACCAAAACATGGAAATTCCAACGCAACCTATATCATTATGCATATTTTCGATGATGGTTTAAATGTTGAAATCAAAGAAGTTGAATATGAGGTTGCGCGGATGACACAAGATATTTTGAATAATAAATATATACCCAATGAGCTTGTTGAGAGTATTGACCCCAAAAGTAGTTAATCACTAAATGTTTTAGCAATTTGACGTAAAGCTTGTTCTAGTATTGCTCTAGGACAAGCTATATTTATGCGCTGAAATCCGAATCCTCCTTGGCCGAACATGGTGCCGTCATCTAACCAAACTTTGGCGTCGTAGAGCATCTTTTGTTTAATCTCTTCGTCGGATAGTCCGAGTGAAGAAAAATCAATCCATATTAAGTAAGTACCTTCAGGCTCAATGAGATGAAGCTTAGGTAAGTGGGTTTTTAAGAAATCACGAGTAAAGATTAAATTTTCATATAAGTAATGGTTAAGTTGTGTAAGCCACTCATGTCCATGTTCATAGGCAGCCTGACATGAAACTAATCCCATAACATTTGGCTGACTATATCCGGAACGCGTGAGGGCCTTGATAAACTTTTTTCTCAAAGAGGTATTGGGTATAAATACATTTGATAATTGAAGGCCAGCCAAGTTAAATGTTTTGGAAGGTGATGTACATGTAATGGAAATTTGGGCAAAGGCATCATTGATACCCGCAAAAACAGTGTGATGATAACCGGGATAAATAAAATCTTGGTGAATTTCGTCGGCTACAAGAAGAACATTGTGTTTTAAACAAATATTGCCTAACTGTATTAGCTCATCTTGCGTAAAAACACGTCCAACAGGGTTGTGAGGATTGCTTAGAATAAAGAGCTTCACATGATGTTGCAGTATTTTCCTTTCAAAATCATCAAAGTCAATGACATAGCTACCTTCTGTGGTATAAATTAGTTCATTAACAACAACGTTTCGATTGTTTTTTTCTATAGAATCTCTAAAAGGGTAATATACAGGCTCTTGGATAAGGATATTATCATTTTCTTCGGTATATGCGTGAATGGCCATATTAATGGCGAAGACAACACCAGGCGTTTTGACTAACCACTTAGGGCTGATTGTCCAGCTATATTGAGAGGAAAACCAGTTCTCAAGAACTTGGTTATAGTCGTCCATGCTGTCGGAGTAACCAAAAATTCCGTGTTTGGATTTTTCAATCAGTGCGTCGACCACCGGCTGTGGAGATTTAAAGTCCATATCGGCGACCCATAGGGGAATGAGGTCTTGTGGAAGGCCTCTTTTTTTTGCATAATCATATTTAAGAGAATTGGTGTCTTTTCGTGGAATAATTTCGTCAAAATTATACTTCATTAATACGCCTCCTTAAGAATAGTGTCAAATTCGTGAATAAGATCGTCAATAGATTCAATACCTACAGATAAACGAAGCAAGCAATCATTGATGCCTTTTTTGTTTCGTTCTTCCTCCGGAATATCTGCGTGTGTCTGTAACATTGGATAAGTAATTAAGGTCTCAACACCGCCTAAGCTTTCTGCATAATGGATCGTGCTTGTGTGATTCAAAATGTATTGTGCAATACTTGCATTAGCACATTCGAAAGAAATCATAGACCCAAATCCGGTAGCTTGTTTTTTCATAATAGAATAACCGGGATGGTCAGGTAAACCTGCATAGAAAACTTTATTTATTTTTGGATGTTCCTTAAGCCACCTGGCTAATTGGAGTGCGCTTTTTTCTTGTTCACGCATACGAATGGCCAAAGTTTTAATCCCCCGAATCATAAGCCAACTGTCAAATGGAGATAAACCGGAGCCAACTGTTTTAATCAAATAGCGTAACTTTTCGGACAGCTGGATAGAATCGACAACGACAAAACCGGATAATGTATCATTATGTCCGCTTAAAAATTTGGTTCCGCTATGAACAATGATGTTGGCTCCAAAGAGGAAGGGTTTTTGGAAGTATGGAGTTAAAAAGGTATTATCAACAATAAATAAGAGGTCATGTTCTTGTACAATTGTTGATATGGCTTTTAGATCGGTGATGTGCATCATTGGATTTGAAGGTGTTTCGACGTATATCGCTTTTGTATTCGAAGTAATCGATGAAGCAACACATGATGCATCGCTTGTATCAACATAAGTGAAGTGTAAATTATAGTGTGAGCTTAGATAGTCAAAAAGTCGATGTGAACCTCCATATAAATCAAGAGAAGTTACAATATGATCCCCGGGTTTGAAAAGTTGAAATACGGTGGTTATTGCGGCCATACCGGAAGAAAAGGCAAGGGCATCTTTCCCACCTTCTAAATTACAGATGAGTGTTTCTAATTGCTCGCGAGTGGGATTTTGTAAACGTGAATAATCATAACCGGTGCTAGAGCCAACATTTGGGTGAACAAAAGTCGCTGACTGATAAATCGGTGTACTTATTGCTCCGGTATGATCGTGATTAAATTGTTGTGCGTTATGTACACACAATGTATTGAAGTCTTTTTCTTTTTTCATAGGAACTCCTTTCATTTTAGGGACGAGGCGAAGCCTCTTTGTTCTTTGCTTTAGGAAAGTCCTGATTTAGCTTTATGCTTTGAAACGTAGCAGAAAGCGTCAAGGACCTTTCCCTCCGCGAACAATCTGCAAGCAGAACGAGACGTAGTCTCTTTGTTCCTACTTTAATGGTTTTTAGATGAAATGTCAATGACATATAAAACATATATAAAAAATAAGTAATGCTTCTTGACAAAAGAGCTTAATCCGTGTAAGATATAATCAACATATAAAACATATATAAATAATATGATTAATAGGAGGAAGCATATGAAAAACGTATATAAGAATTTAAACGAGTTAGTTGGAAAAACACCTTTAGTTGAAGTGAGCCGGTATGCAAAACTGAATAATCTCAAAGCGAATATAATTGTTAAATTAGAAAGTTTTAATCCGGGTGGCAGTGTAAAAGACCGTATTGCAAAAGCGATGATAGAAGATGCTGAAGAAAAAGGTATCTTAAAAGACGGATCGGTTATTATTGAACCGACCAGCGGAAATACAGGTATTGGCCTTGCATATATTGGTGCATCAAAAGGATATCGGGTTATTTTAACCATGCCTGAATCAATGAGCCTTGAACGACGAAGCATTCTTAAGGCATATGGTGCAGAACTTGTCCTCACACCGGCAGCAGGAGGCATGAAGGCAGCTATTGAAAAAGCACAAGAGCTTCATGAAGAGATTGAAAATTCATTTATTCCCGGACAATTTGTGAATCCTGTGAATCCTGAGATTCATAGAAAAACATCAGGTCCGGAAATATGGGAAGATACGGATGGTCAAGTTGATATATTTGTTGCTGGTGTTGGAACGGGTGGTACGGTGACAGGTGTCGGTGAATTTTTAAAATCAAAAAATAAAGATATACACATTGTAGCGGTTGAACCTACAGGATCTCCGGTTCTCTCTGGCGGAAATTCGGGACCACATAAAATTCAAGGAATTGGAGCCGGGTTTATTCCGGAAATTTTAAATACAGATATTTATGATGAAGTTGTACAAGTTGAAAATGACGAAGCATTTATCGCCAGTCGACAACTATCAAAAGCAGAAGGGATACTTGTTGGAATCTCTTCGGGAGCGGCTGTTGCTGCTGCTGCGCAATTGGCTAATCGGCCTGAAAATGAAGGGAAAAATATCGTTGTTTTCTTACCGGACACCGGGGAACGGTACTTATCTACGTCCTTATTTTCATAAAGTTTCCTAGGTTGAATACTTAGTCAAATTAAGATATAATCATAAGATAAGTATAATGATTAAGTGTTTGAGATAGGAGAGACAAAGTGATATTAACGATAGCATTAAACCCTGCAGTTGTTCGTACAATAAATGTGGAAGGATTTCAAATTGACCAATCAAATGAAGCGAATCAAGATGCCTTAAGTGTCGGAGATTGTGGGATATATAGCGCTTACATAGTGAAATTATTGCAAGGAGATCCCTATGTTATGGGGATTTCCGGAGGTATTGGCGGTCGATACATTAAGAACTTTTTAGATAAAAACAAAATCAAAACGGATTTTCTCCAAGTTGATCATGAGACTAAAACATATTTGTTGATTCATGATAGTATTCATGATACGACGACCAAGATATTAAGCCATAATAATCAACTGACACAACGGGATTTTATTAATATTAAACATCGAATCTATCATCACATAAAGGAAACGGAATTGATTACTCTCACGGGAGATGATTCATGGAGTGCAGAATTTATACGTGATCTTAATTCCATGACCAAAAATGCCATTCGTATTATTACAGCTGTCGAAGGCGATAGTTTCACCGCCTGTGTTAATGAACGTGTGTATGCCAGTGTAATGGATTTGGATAATTTAAAGATATTAGGATTTGATTTTCCGGAAGATGTCGAAAGCTATGAAAGAATTCGGAATTTCCGTCGCGAGCATAAGATGAAGTATTTGGTGATTAAAGGACAGTATGAAATTATTGGCTTTGCAAAGAATAAGATATGTAAAGTGAACTATCATGCCAAAGACAGCATTTATCCAATTGTGAAAAGTATGATTTTGGGAGGCTTAAGCATTGGAATTAAGCGAAATTATAGCTTTGAGACGATGATTAAGCTTATGGGAGCGATTGCAAACAATTGTTCTTCTGATGAATATCCATTTGTTATTCGAAGAAATGAGATTGATCGAGGAATGAAACATTCTAAGTTATATGAAATATATAATCAGCGTAATGGCTATAGTATTGAAGGGGTTTAGCATGGATGCATTTAAGACGTTGAAGTCGCGACAGGAAGCAGAAATCGTTGTAAAAAGATCTCGTTTTATAGGTATTGCATTTCCTTGTGATTCTGTTGAACTCTTTGAAAAAGAAGTAGAGCGTATACAAAACAAATATTCAGGAGCGCGCCATTATTGTTACGGTTATCGATTGATTGAAAATATCATCAATGAACGATATCAAGATGATAAAGAACCATCAGGCACAGCGGGACTTCCAATATTAGAAGTTATCCGTCACCATGACTTATTACAATGTGCAGTGGTTGTTGTACGTTATTTTGGTGGGACGCTTTTAGGAACCGGTGGGTTATCAAGAGCATATTCCGACGCGGCGCGAGATGCAATAAATGCTTCGCAAGTAATTAGGCAGGTCGAGGCACTTGAATGTGAGATTGTCGCAGACTATCATTTTAGCGGTAAGTTAGAGTATTTTTTGAATTCAGAAAATATACCTATTGTTGATACGGATTATACGAATCATGTTGTATATACGGTGGTAATAGAGAAAGAACAATATGACGTGCTTGATCACCAGGTAAAAAATATCGGTTCGAATCAAATCGAATTTTATGTAAGACGGGACGTAACGGGCTATTTTGAAGGAAAAGACTTTATTGAAAAATAATAAGGTCTTTTTTATTCTTTGAGACTTTTTAAAATACTTTTAAAAACCCCTTGAAAAAGAAAAGTAAATGCGTTATAATAAGCCTACAAACAATTATTGATTTAGGAGGCGTTTTATGAAAGAATATTTTGAAGGTGTAGACAAGATTCAATTTGAAGGACCCAAGTCAACAAATCCATTAGCATTTAAGTATTATGACCCAGAACGCATTGTTGCCGGGAAACCAATGAAAGAACACTTACGTTTTGCTATGAGCTATTGGCATACAATGACAGGCGCAGGAACAGATCCGTTTGGTAATGCAACAATGGAACGCGATTACAATGAACTTGACGGTATGGCACTTGCTGAAGCACGCGTGAATGCAGCGTTTGAACTTATGGAAAAATTAGGTATGGAATATTTCTGTTTCCATGATCTTGATATTGCTCCAGAAGGTAATTCATTACAAGAAAAATTAGATAACTTAGACAAAGTTGTTGAGTTAATAGAAGCAAAGATGAAAGAAACAGGTATCAAATGTTTATGGGGAACAACAAATGCATTTAGCCATCCTCGATTTATGCATGGGGCATCAACATCTCCAAATGCAGATGTATTTGCGTTTGCTGCAGCACAAGTGAAAAAAGCACTGGAAATCACAAACCGATTAAATGGTGAGAACTATGTATTCTGGGGCGGTCGTGAAGGTTATGAAACTCTTCTTAATACAGACGTGGCTTTAGAAAACGACAACTTAGCCAGATTCTTAAAAATGGCAAAAGACTATGCTAGAAAAATTGGATTTGAAGGTCAATTCTTGATTGAGCCAAAACCAAAAGAGCCTACAAAACACCAGTATGATTTTGATGCGATGACAGTTCTTGGATTTTTAAGAAAATATGATTTGATTGATGACTTTAAATTAAATATTGAAGCTAACCATGCGACATTAGCCGGCCATACCTTCCAACATGAATTGTTAATCTCTCGAATTAATGGTGCATTAGGTTCAATCGATGCCAACCAAGGTGACATGTTACTCGGATGGGATACAGATCAATTCCCTACAAATATTTATGATGCCACAATGTGTATGTATGAAGTGATTAAGAATGGTGGTATTGCACCGGGTGGATTGAACTTCGATGCGAAAGTACGTCGTGGATCTTTCCAATATGATGATTTATTTATTTCATACATTGTTGGTATGGATACATTTGCAAAAGGACTTCTTGTTGCAGATAAATTACATAGTGATGGTGTATTGGAAGATTTTGTTGCTAAACGTTATTCATCCTATACAGAAGGTATTGGTAAGAAAATCGTTGATGGAGCGACCGATTTTGAAGAGTTAGCATCATATGCAGTTGATCATGACAAGATTCAAAATACATCTGGCCGTCAAGAGATGCTAGAAGATATTGTAAACCGTTATATTTACTCAGCTGAATAAAATAAGACAACATTGAATATGACGTAAGCTTGTGCAAATGCTATAGGCTTGATATAATGTTATGAGATGTTTGAGCGTCAAAACTATGAATAAGACAATTGACAGTCGAATAGGCTGTTGATTGTCTTACATCTTATAAAATAGGAGCGATCATATGGCAAAGTTTGGAACACTTAGTCAAGAACAAATCAAAGAGATTAATCGGGTCAATGTTATTAATGCAATACGAAACAATAGAGAAACAACAAAACATGAAGTATCAAGATTGTTAAAGTTGAGCATACCCACAGTAACATCAAATATTAATATACTGATTAAAGAAGGATTTGTCTATGAATCCGGTGTTGCTGAATCGACAGGTGGACGAAAACCTGTCTTATTAAGTTTTAATGAGAACGCAAGATTTTCAATCGGTGTTAACATGACGCCGGAACATGTTACAACAATTTTGATGAACCTTAATGGAGATATTATTGAATCCAAATTCTTTAAATATTCGAAAGTCAAGAATTTTGATGAAGCGGTACACCACATCGAAGGAAATATTCTTAGTATATTAGAAGAGCGACAAATCCCGAAGAAAAAAGTGTTGGGTATAGGACTGTCATTACCGGGTCTTGTAGAAGAAGAAAAGCTTATATTAGATAGCGCTCCAAATCTTGGTGTCAAAGAATATGATTTTCATGAGTTTCAAGAAAGCTTAGGGATAAAAGTCTATGTTGAAAATGAAGCCAATATAGCAGCCTATGGTGAAACTATACAAGGACAACATAAGAATATGAGTAATGTTGTTTACGTATCAATAACGGAAGGTGTCGGAACGGGTATTATTATTAATAATCAGATCTACAAAAGCGCACATAAAAAAGCGGGCGAATTCGGACATATGCGAATTTCAGATGAAAAAATTCAGTGTAATTGCGGACGGACGGGATGTTGGGAGTTATATGCATCAAAAAGAGCCTTATTCAAGTTTTTTACAGAGTTGACAGGACAATCCGTTGATCAATTGGCTGTTGTTTTTTCAGAGGAGAACTTAGAAAAAACTCAAGTTCGAGAAGCGATTGCTAAATATTTGGAATATTTGTTTATCGGTATTGAAAATATAGTTTTAGGGCTGAATCCGGAGTATGTCATTATTGGCGGCGAACTGGGAAAGTATAAAGATGAACTCCTGCAGTTTATTAATGAGAAAATACAATTAAAAAGTTCCTATATGGAATATGAAGGAACACGGATTATATTTTCGGATTTAGGTGATCAAGGTGCAGTGATTGGAGCTGCCTTATTGCCACAACAATCTATTTTTTATCACCGTAATAATGTGATTTAATGACAAGGAGAGAAGGTATTTATGTATTATTTAGGTATTGATTTAGGAACATCTTCAGTTAAAGTATTAGTTATCAATCAAGATAATAAAATCATCGGAGATGCGTCACGCGAATATCCGGTATCTTATCCAAAAGAAAAATGGGCAGAGCAAGATCCGACAGATTGGTGGACAGAAACCAAGAATGCGATTAAAGATGTTGTAAAAAAATATGATATTCCAAAAGACGGCATTAAGTCGATGAGTTTTAGTGGACAGATGCATGGTCTTGTTGCTCTAGATGGAAACAATGATGTACTAACGCCTGCAATTTTATGGTGTGATAATCGTACAGAAGAAGAGTGTGAAGATATCACAAATCATTTTGGGCAAGATAAACTTAGCGAGTATACAGGAAATAAAGCGCTTACCGGTTTTACAGCACCAAAGATTTTATGGGTTAAAAAAAATCTACCGGAAGTATTTCAACAAATCCGACATATTATGTTACCCAAAGATTATGTGAGTTTTAAATTAACAGGAAACTATTCAACAGATGTATCAGATGCGTCAGGAATGCTGCTACTTGATGTTAAGAATCGAACGTGGTCAAAAGAGATGTTAGATTATTTAGGAATCGAAGAGGCCATGTTACCGAAACTTTATGAATCCTACGAAGTATGTGGTAATGTTACGCCAAGTGTTTTAGAAGAATTAGGCTTAGAAGGAGAAATCGTTGTTGCAGCAGGAGCCGGTGATCAAGCAGCGGGCGCAGTTGGAACCGGTACAGTTGTCGAAGGTATTGTATCAGTTACCCTTGGAACTTCGGGGGTTGTATTTGTAGCACATGAAGAATATGCCCATGACCAGGAAAATCGTCTTCATGCATTTTGTCATGCGAATGGAAAATATCATTCAATGGGGGTTATGCTCTCTGCAGCATCTTGTTTGAAGTGGTGGGTGGATACGGTTCAAAAAGGAATGAATTTTGAAGATCTATTAGAGGAAGCCGCAACAATCGAATCTGAAGATAAAAACTTAGTCTTTTTACCCTATTTAATGGGAGAGCGTACTCCATATGCAGATCCGGATGCGAAAGGAGCCTTTGTTGGAATGACAATGCTGACCAATCGTGGACATATGACAAAAGCTGTACTTGAAGGAGTGTCTTATGGATTAAAAGATTCTATGGAAATTCTTAAAGATATTGATGTTCCGATTAAGGAAGTACGGGTGATTGGTGGCGGTGCAAAAAGTCCCTTATGGAAACAGATTTTAGCGGATATGTTTGCTGTCGAAATTCAAGAAATCAATACAAATCAAGGTGGTGCGTTAGGGGCAGCAATACTTGGAGCAGTCGGAGCAGGACATTTTAAAGATGTTGCACAAGGTTGCCAAGCTATGATTAAAGTGACCAATACAGTAAAACCTAATCCGGAGAAAAAGGCCTATTATGATGAAAAATATCAACGATTTACCAAGTTATATGAGGCACTAAAGGATTGGTATAAATTATAAAATGATTTACGAAAAAAGAGCAGATTTCTGCTCTTTTTTGGTTTTCCATGCTATAGGAAAGTCCTACTTTAGCTTTCTGCTTTGAAACGTAGCAGAAAGCGTCAAGGACTTTTCCCTCCGCGAACAATATCTCTTCGAGATAACGCGACAGAGTCGCTTTGTTCATAATTGCATTTGACACCCAAACCATAATATAAACGATAAGTTTCACTTCACATTTCACTGAAATATTGGTATGATGATTATATCAAATATAAAGTAATCATTATTACTAGGAGACCTACATGCGATTTCACAAAATACTCTATTTTTTTATATTTAGTCTTATTGTTTCAGGATGTGGAACTGAAACCGGCACTCAATCAGACCTTTCTACAGAAGTTATTCAGGTAGAAGAAGAATCGGTTGAACCTGTTGAGCCGACACTTCTGATATGGACCTATACGGATGAATTTTTAACAGAATTAGACGCTTTTGAGAGAGAACAATCTTGCAAAATTGAGTTTGAATTTATCGAGATCAATAATTTTGAAAAAATGGTTGCCACACGAATAGAAGAAGGTGAAAAACCGGATATTATCATTTCAGATTACGAATCAATGATGGGAGATACTTTAGATAAGTATATTCTTCCATTAAATGATTTTTCTATTGTACATCAAATAGATAGGTATTTAAATGAAAATATGCTAGCTAGAAGTTATGATGAATCAGACAAGATACGTGGTTTATCTTATCATATGACACCAATCGCTGTTTTTTATCGACGGAGTTTGGCGCGTCAAGTGTTAGGAACCGATGATCCCGAGGAGATTGTCAAGTATTACTCGACAATGGATACAATTTATGAATTAGGCTTACGGTTAAAAGAGCATGAGATTGGACTTGTTCCTGATCCATATGCCTTAAGACACTTTGCGCCGCCGGCATCTTTTGAGGAAGACGATATGGAAGTTGATTTAGACCAATGGCGAAACTATTTGACAACAATTAACAATATTAAACGAAATAAATTAACGCCTTTTTATGTTGAGTGGTCAAAAGAGTGGTTTGGAGGAATGCGTGAAAATGTGTTTAGTTATGTATTACCAAACTGGGGATTATCACAGATTATTTTCATGTCAGCGGAAGAAACATCAGGCGACTGGGGTATTGTAAGGGGACCATATTCACAAGAATGGGGAGGAACGTGGCTATCGATGACTCAAGTAGGCCAAGAAAATGAACTTGCAGAAAAGTTTTTTGAATATATTCTTTTAGATGAGGAACATCAGAAGAATTGGATTGGAGACAGTTATCATGTCTCAAGTCACAACTTGGTTCAAAAATCGCAAACATATTCAGAAGGCAACACTTTTTTAGGCGGACAAGACTATCATCAAACATTTAAGTATATTATTGATGCAGGTTTGGAACAATCGTCGAGGAATCAATTTTTGGAGGATGTTACTATACGATATATCAATGATGAATTTCACACAATTGATGAAGTGATTGATGTGTTAGATGAGAGCCGATAAAGGAGGTTATGTTATGAAATACATACAATTAATTTATAATCCAATGGCAGGAAGTCGTACATTTAAAACTCGACTAGATGCACTCATAGAAATTATCGAAAAAAAAGGCTTTGAGCTTAGGATTTGGAGGACACGATCTGAAGAGGATTTTAATATGTTTTTTAAAGAAGGCAGCTTTGACGAATGTGAAGCCATATTAATTGCAGGTGGTGATGGGACTGTCAATCAAGCGGTAAATGCAATGATGGAGAATGAAATCAAGCGTCCGGTGGGGGTTATACCGGCAGGAACAGCCAATGATTTTGCTCAGCATTTAGGTATACCGGCGAATTTTACTGAAGCATTTGAAGTCATTGGTCAGATGAAAATACGAAAAATGGATATTGCTATTGTCAACGGTCAGTATTTTGTCAATGTATGTGGTGGTGGATTACTTACAAGTATTGCTCATACCATAGAACCTGAATTTAAAAATACACTTGGTAAGTTGGCTTATTATATTAAAGGTGTTCAGCAGATTCCCAAATTCAAGAGTCAAAAAGTGCGTATCACGACTGATCAACAAGTATATGAGGATGAATTTTACCTTTTTATTGTCCTTAACGGTTCTAGTGCAGGAGGCTTTAACCGAGTTGGAGAATATGCTTCCATGAGGGATGGAAAATTGGATTTTGTCGGATTTAAAGCCTGTAGTATGAATGAAATACCGGGTGTATTTGCTAAAATGATGCGAGGTGAGCATCTCGAAGATAAGAACATATTATATTTTCAAAGTCGCAAAATATATATTGAGTGCTTGGAAGAAGACGGCTTTCCGGCAGATGTTGATGGTGAGTTGGGGCCAAAATACCCTTTAGATATAAAGGTTATACCGGAAGGCATGGAGTTTATTGTAAAAACAGGCTCTTGAAATCACTGGGCGAACGCCCGGTGATTTTTTTAAATTGTTTAGAAAAAGTGTAGGTATCAACGTATCCTAATTTAATTGAAACTTCCTTAATACTAAGCTCAGAATTTGACAGTAAGCGCTGGGCAAGGTAGATGCGGTGCTGTATCATATAATTGCCAGGAGAAATATTATAATGTTTGGTAAATAGTTTTCGGAACTTTTCATAGCCCATGTTGACTTTAAGGGCTACATCCTCAATTGAAATACGCGTGTCAATATTTTCGTGAATATATTCAGTCGCAACGGAGAGGATATTTTTTTCATCAGATGAATATTGACTGACCCGATCGGAATAGGTTAACCGTGCAAGATAATCGATGATTTTGGGAATGACTAAGGGGAGCTCAAGTCGATCGGAATACCCTAACTGTTCATGAAAGGATAAAAAAGATTGAATCGTTTCAAAATCAATTCCGGGGTGGATGACAGGTGAACTTTGATTAAGAACACCGAGATTGACAAGATTCTCATATAGTTTTTTTCCAATAACGATATATAGCTCTGTCCACCGGTCATCTTCAGGAAATGTAGAATGAGTATTTCCGGGGAAACGTTGAATAAAATCTCCTGTTTTTACTGGAATTTTTCCATTGGCGTCCTCATAATAGCCGTGTCCGTCAATGACTAGAACACCATGATAATCATTGGTGGTTAGACGAATGAGTGCCCCGTTTTTTTTGTTTTTACGAACATAGCCGGAAGCGAGTATGCCTTCATGGGGGTTTGAGTTTAACATACGATGTTGAGACGTATTTTTCCAATTAAATTTATTACCGATAATTTGTGCAATATTCATGATGAACTCCTTACCAAATATGACATATTAAATACCAAAATGGCCATTTGTATTTTAGAAAAAAAAGAATATATTTACTCTTGTATATATTATATACACGGAATCTTAGAGAATGCAAGAGGAATAGGAATGAACAAAATACTTACAGGTCAAGAGCGCAGCCGGCGTTATTTTATTTTAGAAGGAATCACAGGAATTGGACAATTCTCACTGACGACCGGTAACTTTTTAGCCGGCTTTATTAGTTTCTTAGGTGGAAGTGAAACATTAAATGGACGTATTGGTGTAATTCACGTGGCGATGGGAGTTTTTCAGATTTTTTCGACCCTTATTTTATCCCATGGACACCGGAGTCGAAAGGAAAAAGTCATAGGAATAGCTATTATATTAAGACTCTTTATGTCGATTGCTTATTTTGTTCCTTATATTTTAATGCAGTTGGGAGCATCCGACCAAGTTATGATGACTGGATTTATAATATGTTTTGTACTTGCTTATATCAGTAATGGGATTATTAGTCCCATTATTTCCAGTTGGATGATTGATTTGTCTCCGTTACAAATACGTGGAAAATACCTTGCTTATCGCGAGAAATTATCGTTGGGTATTGTAGCGATTTGTACTATTGTATTGGGGCGAGTACTTGACTATAATAAACTATTAGGACAAGAGTTTGTCGGGTTTTTATTTTTAGGTGGGGTTCTTGTGGTCATGGGTATTTTAAATATATATGCCTTGATTCACATCGAGGATGTTGTGACAGAGGAAACAAGAAAAGAGAGCGCTTTTATAAAACGGCTCTGTGCACCCATTAAAGATCCTGTTTTTAGTAAGATTATCCTAATGTATGTTATTTGGAACTTTGGTTTATTTATCGGGGCACCATTTATGTCGGTATATATGGTGGATTCTCTCAATCTTAGTTATACATATATGATGACAATGACAGTGATTACAACGGTTACACGTGTTGCATTCACCTCATGGTGGGGAAACCTTGCAGACAAAAAATCCTGGTTTTTATCGGGTACGATTTCGGTTACCATTCTAGGACTTGCACATTTTTCATGGGGATTTATTAACGGAGCGAATTATATGTTTCTTATTCCACTTGTACATATAGCCGGTGGTATAGCTTGGGCAGGTGCGGGGATTTCTTTGTTTAATATGCAATTTTTGTTTGCAAAGCAGAGAATTCGCACCATGTCAGTTAGCGTTAACTCTGCTATCGGAGGACTCACAAGCATTATTGCGGTTTTTGTCGGAAGCCATATCGTTGATAGTGTAGGCCAACAGGGGATGCGATGGACATTCTTCTTATCAGGACTTCTTATTTTGTTGTGCCCATTTTATATTCAGAAGATACTCGCACGATTGCAAGTCCATATTGTTCAAGACTAAGCTAACAATCTATCTAACGGGCATATTTGTATTTATAATATTTTAATGAGACAACAACAAGGATAACCTTGACAATGAGTGATAGAATAAAACTAGGTGATGCCGGATCATCTGCAGTAAGTCCGATAAATGTGGCAATAAGCATTGCAGGGATGAGTCCAAGCGTTGAATAGATTAAGTACTTCAAAAAGGGCGTCTGAACGGAACCAAAAAACATTCCGGTGACATCCATAGATACCAAACCAATGGCACGGATGATAAATACAAAAAATTCTTCGTTATTTTTACGTTGTCTTTTTAAATCTTTGCTTTTTTTGAACTTGCGCATTAACTTTTCCACGCGGTCTTTTCCAAGCAATAGACCGATACCATATGCAACCGTACACGAGATAACCAGTCCAAGGGTATTCACAAGGAAGGCAAAGAAGGGGGAGAAAATCATCCCCACAACGATTTGTAGCATGGGCACAGGAAGCACAAGAACAATTGGCTTTATGCCATAGAGTGCAAGCATAAATAGCATTGCAAGAAAAAGATTGTTGGGGCTATAGTCAAAAAGCTTTTGAATCGTCAGTAGTTCATTACCTTGATTAAAGTATAAAAAGCTAATAATAATTATAATAAGAATGAGATACCTTAGGGTATAAAAGAAACCTTGTTTATATATTTTTTCCATGACAATCTCCTGTTAAATACCTCGTTGATGTAGTTGTACAAACTCACGAGGTGTTATTTTTTCTTCTTTTTTAAAAAGTGCACTAAAATAGCTAGGACTTTTAATGCCAACTTGACTTGCGACATCCTGGACAGATAAATCTGGCGAAGACAGAAGCAGGGATTTACTCTTTGATAGGCGATAATGGCGTATGTATTCAAAGGGGCGCATCCGAAGTTCCTCTTGAAACAAACGACAAATATACTGGGGCGAACGATCAACGGTTTCGGCTAATTGGTCTAAGCTAAAATCATGCATGTAATGATTTTCGATAAATGTAAGTAAGGTCTGAAAAATTTGATTTTCATGAGAGTGAGGCATGTTTTTCGTATTTTTTATTTGATATATTTCGTAGATTAGCTCATAAAGGAGTGTGGATATTTTCAAATACTTATGGTGATAGGCATTTGTGGATAAGCGATATATTTTTTCAAGAAGCTGTTGCGTTGTATTTGGCTCAATCAAAGAAACATAATCAAAATGCGTTAGCCCGAGGGAAGTAAGGAGCTCTGGAGTTGCCTTGCCATCAAAGGAAACCCAATGCGTTACCCAGGATTCGGCATTTTTTTTATAATGATGGGGAACATGTGCAGGAATAAAGAGACCTGTATTGGGAAGTATATCATATTCCCGATCATTCACAAAGAACTTTCCGGCCCCTGAGATTGTTTGAATCCATTGAGGTGAAGTGTAGCCTAGAGAACGATCCATTTCCGTTTCATTAAAATATATGCCTGATGAAGTTAGATAAAAAGGAAGTTGAGATTGATGTTCTGTGTTTGTTGGAAAAAAAGCATTCATAATATCCTCCGCATATAGTTCATATTCTTATAATATATGAAAAACTTTATATTGAAAAGACTTTATTTACATATTATTATGGATATAGTTGCAAGTTGTTTTTGTGATAGTATTATAATAGGATATGAGCGTCAAAAGGTTCTAGTTTTTTCCCTAGACCGCTTGAACCTTGAAAATTTAATACAGTTTTTTAGATTAATGAGTTTTTCTCCCTTATCCTATACGTAAATCAAGGCGCTTCCTACCCA